>Ga0208814_1000476_pt1 | contig 24743 bp, 23 predicted proteins | sample MalvirAntarct_55_FD_184253 | JGI IMG/M metagenome (GOLD analysis project Ga0208814, IMG submission 184253) | Marine viral communities from the Global Malaspina Expedition - Malaspina viral metaG Antarct_55 (SPAdes) (version 2) | ecosystem: Environmental > Aquatic > Marine > Oceanic | place...
GCTCTGCTCGGTTTTGATTCTGGTAAACAGCGCGCTGTTATCCGGATCAGCTTTGGCAGCAAAACCCAGATTAGCCATTGTGTACTCATGTGCACAGTAAACCTGTGTCTGATCGGGCAGCTCAGTCAATCGGGAGAGCGAAGTGTACATCATGCCGGGGTCACCCTCAAAGATCCGGCCACAGCCGCCAGCAAAAAGGGTGTCCCCACAAAACAGCAGGGGGTGGCCGTTTAGCCCTTCACTGGCAAAGAAAGCGATATGATCCAGCGTATGACCCGGTACGGTCAGCACTTTAAAGGTCAGACCAGGTAAAGGTTCAAGCTGATCCCCATCGCCCAGTGCGATCGTAATACCTTTTATATGATTGCCTTGCGGACCATAGACTGGACAACCAGGGAACGTGTTCTGCAATGTGTTCAACCCGCCGGTATGATCTGCATGGTGGTGTGTAATCAGTATTCCGGCCAGTTTTACCTGCGTCTGCTCAAGATACGAGAGCACTGGCGTTGCGTCACCCGGGTCAACGACCAGACACTGGTTACCGCATCGGATAGCCCAGATATAATTGTCTGTAAATGCGGGAATGGGATGGATTGCGTTGTTCATACGTTATCTCCTGGTACATCCAGTACATTGTTACGATGTTAACAGAAACAACATTGGTCGGTGAGTCCGGCAGTGATAGAATCGGTCCAGGAGGCCATCCTTATGTGGAATTATTCAGCCAGTACAGCAGTACGATCTCTGGATCTCAATTCACTGGAGTCGCAGTTAACAGATTGGCTTAATTCGCCCCTGGGTGAGGCCATCCTGGATTCGCAGCGTCGCTTGCTTGAACCGGTGCTGGATAGTATTTTTGGCTATCATGTGCTGCAGCTCAGTTACAGCCCGGGCGTCAATATGCTGGGTGACGGAGTCGCAGGGCATTGTTTTACATTTGCGCCTGCCTGGCGAAGTGACGTCAAGCACACAGTCGCGGATATCGAGTCCCTGCCTCTGGCCAGTGACAGTATGGATGCCGTTCTCCTTCATCATGCCCTGGATTTTACAGCTGACAGTCACCGCCTGGTGCGCGAGGCAAGCCGGGTATTACGACCTGGCGGGAGAATGATCATAATGGGTTTTAACCCGCTCAGCCTTTGGGGGTTGTCGAAAGTTCTGCGTTTGCGCCGTCAACCGCCCTGGAATGCCCGCTTTATTGCCAAGTCACGTCTGGATGACTGGTTGAGCCTGCTGGATTTTCAAGTTGAGCGGCTTGAACATGGTGGTTACTTACCGCCGTTTAAACATACCGGTTTGCTGGCTTATGCTCCGGATATTGAGCGTTGGCTGGGGCGCTGGGGTAACCCGACGGGCGGATTCTATATGATGACCGCGATTAAACAGCGGGTGCCGCTGATTCCGGCCAAGCCACACTGGAGTAAGCCATTAACAGCTGGCGTTATGGGTCGGCCGCTGGCTGATACCGGTCGGGTTGCCTCCCGGGTGGAAGAGCCGGGGCGTCGGCATTCTGCGGATGTGATTGAATTGCCCCCGCGCCGTCATTAAATAACTGTCTGACAGGCATACAAGAAACAGGAAACGATATTGAGCGACGTTGTAGAGATTTATACCGACGGGGCCTGTCGGGGAAACCCGGGGCCAGGTGGATGGGGTGTTTTGCTCCGTTACAAGGGTAAGGAAAAAACACTCCATGGTGGTGAGGCCAATACCACCAACAACCGGATGGAATTGACAGCTGTTATAAAAGCACTTGAATCACTCAACCGCCCAGGTTGCCAGGTTCGTATCTTCAGCGACTCAAAATACGTGCTAAATGGTATTAATGAGTGGATTGCCAACTGGAAAAAAAGAGGCTGGAAAACTGCCGCGAAGAAACCGGTGCTGAATGTAGCGCTTTGGCAGGAGCTTGACGCTCTGGTTGCCCAGCATGATATAGAGTGGCAATGGGTGAAAGGGCACAGTGGTGACCCGGGTAATGAAAAAGCTGATGAACTGGCCAATCTGGGCATTGACGAACTGAGGCTGTGAAGCAGGCAACTGCTGAATCTGCTATTTCAAATAGTGCATAATAAAACACGGAACATCAGAGCTTCTTGAGCTCTTGAAAAGGGAAAGGAAAACGCATGAGACAGGTAGTACTGGACACCGAGACCACCGGTCTCGATGTCGCACAGGGCAACCGCATCATCGAGATTGGCTGCGTAGAGCTGGATCGCCGCCGGCTGACCGGACGACATTACCACCAATACATCAATCCGGAACGGGAAGTGGAAGAGGGTGCACTGGAAGTGCACGGTATCACTGATGCTTATTTGGCTGATAAGCCGTTGTTTCCTCAGATTGTTGATGAATTTCTGGCATTTGTGGAAGGCTCTGAGCTGTTGATTCACAACGCCGCCTTTGACGTTGCCTTCCTTGATGCTGAACTCGACCGGATGGGCAGCAGTTATGGCCGCATGGCTGATTACTGCAAAATTACTGACACCCTGGCCATCGCCCGGAAAAAGCACCCCGGTCAACGCAGTAGTCTGGACGCTTTGTGCAAACGCTATGGTGTTGATAATTCCCAGCGAGATTTACACGGTGCGTTGCTGGATGCGGAAATCCTGGCTGACGTTTACCTGCTGCTTACCGGTGGCCAGACCAATCTGGTACTGGCTGACGGCAATGAGTCCGGTCCCAGGGACGAGAAGGCACATGTGGGAACCAGGATTGACCGGGCCGGGATGAATCTCACGGTGCCTCCGGCCAGCGCTGAAGAGCTGTCGGCACATGAGAGGTTGCTGGCCAGAATCCAGAAAGACAGTGGTCAATGTGTCTGGTTTAATGACACCGCAACTGACTCCCCCGCACGATAACACCGTGTCTGTCATTCAATACCTGTTTCGCGGACGAGAATGCATTGTTACTGGCTCAGAGCCAGCGCAATGGCTGTCCGGGCATGCCACAAAAGAGCTGGAACGCTTCCAGAGCCTGACCCGACTTCAGTTACCGGCTTTGTCAGTAAAACAGCCCGGCTGTGAAATCACTTTGCTAGAGGAAGGTGCAGAGCTGCCCGGCCATATGGAACCCATGCCGATGCGCGATATCCTGATGACGGGCAGCTTCGACAGTTTTGCGCCGCTTGGACGTGCCGGACAGGTCGCACAGTGGTTCAATGACCATCGTTATTGCGGGCGTTGTGCTGCCCCGATGCAGCCTGCCACAGAACAGTTGGTGCTAAGCTGCTCAAGCTGTCAACACCACGTTTATCCACGCATTAACCCTTGCATTATTGTTCTAATAACCCGCGGCAGGGAAGTACTGTTGGCCAGCCATCACCGTCACGGCAAGGCTTTCTATAGTTGCCTGGCCGGTTTTATCGAAGCCGGTGAAAGTGCCGAAGATGCCGTGCATCGAGAGGTCATGGAAGAGGTGGGTATCAAGATCGGTAACCTGCGTTACCTGGGCAGCCAGCCCTGGCCATTCCCGTCGCAGTTGATGTTTGGTTTTTATGCTGACTACGAAAGTGGTGAAATTGATGCTGACGAGGACGAAATTGAAGATGCCGTCTGGTTCGATATCGATGATCTGCCTTTTGTGCCTAATCCTGAGATCAGTATTGCTGGAAGACTGATTGCAGGGTATCGTCAAACCCAATTGAATAAACAAGAACGTCAAGAAAAAGGAGACAGTTGATTGGAATTTCTAAGTGAGTACGGATTGTTCCTGGCCAAGTCCATCACCGTAGTGCTGGTGGTTATCGTTATTCTTAATCTCTTGGTAGCAGCCAGCAAGAGTACCCGGCGACAACAGCACAGGGGCAGTATTTCCGTTACCAATCTGAATAAGGAACTGGATTCGCAAAAGCGAGAACTGCAGCGAGAGTTACTCGATAAACCTCTGTTTAAAAAGCTGCTGAAGCAGGAAAAAAAGCGCGATAAGGACAAAGAAAAGAAACGGCAGGGTGCGGGTGAGAAAGCATCAGAAGACCGCCGTCGTCGTGTTTATGTACTTAATTTCGATGGTGACATGGCTGCCAATGGTGTTGAGTCACTGCGTGAAGAAATCACCACTGTACTGACCATGGCTGACAAGTCCGACGAAGTCGTGGTTCGCCTGGAGAGCCCGGGTGGCATGGTGCACGGCTACGGGCTGGCCGCCTCACAGTTATTGCGCGTGCGGCAAAAACAGATTCCCCTGGTGGTTTGTGTGGATAAAGTTGCTGCCAGTGGTGGTTACATGATGGCCTGTGTGGCCGAGAAAATATTGGCGGCGCCCTTTGCTGTGCTGGGCTCAATCGGTGTACTGATGCAGATGCCCAATATCCACCGTCTGCTGAAGAAAAATGACGTCGACTTTGAGATGATCACGGCAGGTGAGTATAAGCGCACTCTGACGCCCTTTACTGAAATTACCGAAAAAGGGCGTGACAAGGTTCAGCAGGACATTCAGGAAATGCATGAGCTGTTCAAGGACTGGGTGAAGCGTCACCGGCCGGTTGTCGACATAGAGAAAGTCGCTACGGGTGAAACCTGGGTGGGCGTTCAGGCCTACGAGCGTCAATTGGTCGACCAGGTAATGACCAGTGATGACTATATTGTCCAGGCTTGTGAAACCTCTGATGTTTACGAAGTGGTCTATGAAATCAAGCAGCCGCTGGGCGAAAAAATCGGTGGTGTATTGCAGCGAGTGCTGGACAAGTCAGTCATGACCTGGTGGCAGCGCCTGTCGAACCGACATATCACATAAAGCGATACGCAAAAAGCTGCGAAAACACATCAGAGGCTCCTGGGGGAAACAATGTCGTCAACTGAGCACTTTAAGGCCTGGGTCGTCAGTGAAGAGACCGACACGGCCAGCGAAAAGAAACGTTATCAGCTGAATTTCGAAACCCGGCAATTAAGCGATTTACCCGATGGTGAAGTGCTTATTGATGTCTCTCACAGCTCGGTGAATTACAAAGATGCGCTGTCTGCGCAGGGCAATCCCGGCGTCACGCGTGTTTTCCCTCATACGCCAGGCATTGATGCGGTTGGCAAGGTGTTAAGCGATAGCAGCGGGACATGTAAAGCGGGTGATGAAGTGATTGTCACCGGTTATGACCTGGGCATGAATACGGCAGGCGGTTTTGGTGAGATTATCCAGGTACCTGCCAGTTGGGTGGTACGAAAACCGGCATCACTGACAGCGCTGCAGAGCATGGCGATCGGGACGGCGGGACTAACGGCCGCCTGGTGCATCGAGAAACTGTTACATAACGGTTTGCAGCCCTCAGACGGGCCGGTGCTAATGACTGGTGCCAGTGGTGGTGTAGGGAGTGTGGCGGTAAACCTGTTGGCGGATCTGGGGTTCGAGGTGCACGCCATGTCCGGCAGCGAATCAGCAAAATCAATGCTGACGGCGCTGGGAGCCAGTGAAATCGTATCTCGTCAGCATCTCGGAGAAGGCCTGAAAAAGCCCATGTTGAAAGAAGTCTGGGCCGGTGCTGTCGACTGCGTGGGCGGGGATACGCTATTTCAGGTAGTCAAGTCGTTAAAATACGGCGGCAGCGTAGCCTGTTGTGGGCTGGTCGCAGGGCCTGCCATGTCTCAGGCGACGGTGTTTCCGTTTATTTTACGCGGCGTGAATCTGCTTGGTGTGGACTCAGTCAATGTTCCCCTGGCAGGCAAACAGGCCCTCTGGGACAAACTGGCAAACGAATGGACATTGTCCGGGTTGTCGGCACTGACCCAAACCATCAGCCCAGCGGATATCCCGGATATCCTGCAGAAAATACAGAAGGGTGAAACCCTGGGCCGTTACGTACTGGACTGGTCCCAGGGTTGATCGGTATTAGCGTCGACGGAACAGCGGAACAGGTTTGTCCACGCTGACCTGGTAACCGTCCTGGAAGTCAGCAAAGGCTTTCAGGGCGTCGTCCAGATCCTGGTCTTCACGCATGGCGAAAACATTAATGCCGCAGCGATGCATGTAAAACACCTGGTCGCGCAGCACATCACCAGCAGCCAGTATGTCACCATCGAATCCCAGTGTTGTTCTCAGTTCTCGTGCGTTGCTGTAGTTGCGGCCGTCGCTGAAAACCGGGAAGAACAGGGCGATCATTGGAATGGTATTGATATCTGCCACACTTTCCGCCAACTGAGCCGCCAGATCGGCTGAACCCAGCCAGGGGATGCAATGCCCCTGGCGTGCTGCTACCTGATCCTGAGCGGACAGCCAGAGAGCGACAGGGGCGATGACGTGCTGTGCACCGTCGATTGCTTGCAGGTCCGCAGCTTCAGCGTCTTCACCAAGCCACAGCCAGTCATTATCGGCTAATTCGCAATTGGCGATCAGTTGCTTGGGCAATTGATAGGTCGACATAGATAACTTCCTGCTAAATCAGTGTCTGACGGCGGGTTTTTCGCCGTAGAGCTCGGTTTTGAATGGGTCCATGCCGATACGTTCATAAGTCGACAGAAAGTTCTCGCCTGATTCTCGATGACGTTTGTAGACCGTAACAATTTTCTCTACAACCTCAGGAATTTCTTCCTGGGAAAAGGCACGGCCGACCACTTTACCCAGCGCTGTGTGATTGCTGGCTGAGCCGCCCAGTGTGACCTGATAGAACTCTTCGCCTTTTTTGTCGACACCCAGAATACCAATATTGCCAACATGGTGGTGGCCACAGGCATTCATACAGCCGGAGATATTCAGTGAAATTTCGCCTATTTCCCGTAATTCCGCATGGGTAAAGCGACGCTGAATCGCCTCAGCAATCGGGATTGACTTGGCATTGGCCAGGGCGCAGAAGTCGCCGCCTGGGCAGCAGATGATATCGCTGAGCAAGCCCAGGTTATCGGCTTGCAGGTCAAATGTTTTCAGTGCCTGCCACAGTTCAAACAGGCGGTCCTGCTCGACATCGGCCAGTACCAGGTTCTGGTTGTGCGTTATGCGCATTTCACCAAAACTGTATTCATCTGCCAGATCCGCGACAAAGTTCATCTGTGCTGTGTCCAGGTCACCGGGAGGGGAACCTGTCTGCTTCACACAGATGGTGACAATGGCGTAGCCGGATCGTTTGTGTGCGGCTACGTTCTGTTCATACCAGGCTGAAAACATGACGTCCTTGCTCAAGGCGCTCTGCAAGGCTTCGCTCTGTGCTGGCAGATCACGGTAATCCGGGTCATGGAAAAAACCGCGCATGCGATCAATTTCATCATCCGTCAGGGTCAGCGGACCGTCCTTGAGAACCTGCCACTCTTTTTCGACTTTTTCGCGGAAAGTGTCGATGCCGGTTTCACGTACCAGGATCTTGATACGGGCTTTAAATTTGTTGTCCCGACGACCTTCGCGGTTATAAACGCGCAAAATGGCGTCAAGGTAAGTCAGCAGGTGCTTCTTGGGCAGGAATTCACAAATTTCACTGCCAATGACAGGCGTTCTGCCCAGGCCACCGCCAACAAGAATACGAAAACCCAGTTCGCCGGCATCGTTTTTGACAATATAGATACCAATGTCGTGAACCTGAGTGGCCGCCTGGTCGCGACGAGTGCCGCAAACCGCTATTTTGAATTTGCGGGGCAGGTAGGCGAACTCAGGGTGGAATGTTGACCACTGACGAATCAGTTCGCAATACGGACGTGCATCATCCAGCTCATCTGCCGATACTCCGGCGTACTGATCTGTGGTGGTGTTGCGTATGCAGTTGCCGCTGGTCTGGATGGCATGCATTTCCACTTCTGCCAGGTGGGCAAGAATGTCGGGCACTTCACCCAGTTCCGGCCAGTTGAACTGGACGTTCTGACGGGTGGTCAGGTGCGAATAACCTTTATCGTAGTGATCGGCGATAAATGCCAGTTTTCGCATCTGTCGCGAAGATAACATGCCATAAGGCACGGCAATGCGAAGCATGGGGGCCAGGCGCTGAACATAAAGGCCATTTTGCAGGCGCAAGGGGAGGAACTCGCCCTCGCTCAATTTACCGGCCAGATAGCGCTGTGTTTGGTCCCGGAACTGTGCGACTCGATCAGCCAGCATTTGGTGATCGTAGTTATCGTATCGATACATAGTGAATAGCTAAGCTGCTGGAAAAATGGGATCGTATTGTAATAAAAACTGCTCTGGATTACCACAATATGGAATATGGCGGTTTGTCATATCGCTATGACGGGGTGAGATAACCCGACACTTTCGCTGTTAAGCGTATCTTTATTCGCGCGGTTATTCTTGATTATTGTACAGAATCGCGTAGAATCCGTCGCCGTCCAAATGACGTCTTCAGAGGAACCCTCGCATGTCTGATCAAACAAATAACAGTTACACAGAAGCTGAACTGGAAGCCAACAGTCAGGTCGACGCTATCGCTATGTTAGCGCTGGTTGTTATTGCTGTAGGTATGCTGGTTCACTTCGTCGCCAGCTGATTCCAGCCAGGCACAAGCACACAGAATTCAGGCGCGCTTTGAGTGCTGTTAACAGCAATTCGAGACGCGCCTGATTTGTTTCAAGTGTTTTTCAGTTAAGTACCAGATTCACCACTAGCAGCAATACGGCGACAAATAAAACAGTAAATATCAAAGCGCCGACGACAAAGCTGGCAAAAGAACCGTTCTGGAAATCTCTTTGCTTGTTCTTTTTGCTCTGCACCCCGAAGCTGGCAGCGACCACGCTCCCCATCGTTTGTAAAAAGCTGACTTTTTTACCTTTCTCTTCTGGTTGAGAATTATTGTTCTCACTTTTGCTGGAATCGATCTCGTGCGTTGTATTGCTCATCGTAATTACCTCTGATGAATACTGCTGTGATAACAACCGGTGACAATTGCTGGTGAGTAAGCCTGGCGACTAAAGCCCTGGGCTTTAAGGTTCACTGACAGTTTGATTATAGCAAATAAGGCTACCTTTCGGTGCATCATCGCCCGCGGCAAAATGCCACAGGCGAAGGGCAGTGATCGCAGATATCAATTATCGACGAGGTTGGGCCTTAGCAATTTCTCGGCTTCGGCTATTGTGATCTGGCGCCGCGCTGCAAAATCACTGACCTGGTCATCATTAATCTTGCCCACTGAAAAATACCGTGATTCCGGGTGCGCAAAATAGAAACCGCTGACACTGGCTGCCGGTAACATGGCAAAGCTTTCGGTCAACTGCATATCAATGCTCCCGTCGATACTATCGCCGATACCGAGCAATTCGAAAATGGCGGTTTTATCTGAATGCTCAGGGCAGGCCGGATAACCGGGGGCAGGGCGAATGCCGCGGTAGCGTTCTTTGATCAATGCATCGTTATCCAGTGTTTCAGATGTGGCGTAGCCCCAGTGTTCTTTACGCACACGTTCGTGCAGGTACTCAGCAAACGCTTCTGCCAGGCGGTCAGCCAGTGCTTTGACCATCAGAGCATTGTAGTCGTTGTTTTCCTGTTGGTACTTGTCTGCCAGCGCCTGCGCACCGATGCCGGCGGTCACCGCGAAGGCACCCAGGTAATCGGCTTCTGCATTTTCTGAAGCCAGGTTGTCCGGTGTGGCGATAAAGTCGGCCAGCGACAGATTGGGCACGTTGTCGGCTTTACCCGCTTGCTGTCGCAGGAAATTAAAGGTGTGCAGTGGTGAATCATTGAGGCTGTCTTTGTAGATGCTGACATCATCTGTAGCCGTACGTTGTGCCGGCCAGAAACCGAATACACCCTGGGCTTTTAGGCGTTTGTTGTCGATGATGTCCTTGAGCATGCGCTGAGCATCTTCGAACAGGTCTCTTGCTGCCTGACCAACAACCTCATCTTTGAGAATGGCTGGATACTTGCCGGACAAACTCCAGGTGATGAAGAATGGCGTCCAGTCGATGTAAGGCAGCAGTGCTTCCAGTGGCTGGTCCTCAATCACCTTGGCACCGGTGAAAGCAGGTCTGGTAATAGCATCCTGCCAGTTCAGTTCCGGAGCATTTGCTTTGGCATCCTCCAGTGTCAGCAACTTGCTACGCTGATCACGTTTGCCAGTGCGTGCACGAACTGTCTCGTATTCTTCTCTGACTTTCTGTGCATAGTTGTCGTGCGTTTCCTTGCCCAGCAACTGGCTCACCACAGTGACACTGCGTGAGGCATCTGGCACATAAACGGTGGCGTTGTTTTTGTAATTCGGTTCAATCTTCACGGCGGTGTGCGCTTTGGAAGTTGTCGCCCCACCAATCAGGAGTGGTACTTTGAAGTCCAGGCGTTGCATTTCCTGGGCCACGTGTACCATTTCATCCAGGGACGGTGTAATCAGGCCGCTCAAACCGATAATGTCCACGTTATGTTTCCTGGCCTCCTGCAAAATCTTGTCAGCAGGAACCATCACGCCAAGATCAATGATGTCGTAGTTATTACAGCCCAGTACAACGCCGACGATGTTTTTGCCGATGTCATGCACGTCGCCTTTTACAGTCGCCATCAGCACCTTGCCTTTGGATTGTGCCGCTTCACCGCTAGCGGCTTTTTCGGCTTCGATGTAAGGCAACAGATAAGCTACAGCCTGTTTCATGACGCGGGCGCTTTTGACCACCTGGGGCAGGAACATTTTGCCGCTACCGAACAGGTCGCCCACAATGTTCATACCATCCATCAGAGGGCCTTCGATAACCTGTAGGGGTTTATCAAACTGCTGGCGGGCTTCCTCGGTGTCATCTTCGATGTAGCGAGTGATGCCTTTGACCAGGGCATGAGAAATCCGTTCTGACACGGATGCTTCGCGCCAGGTCAGGTCTTCTTTTGACTCTTGTGCACCGCTGTGGCTGTACTTGGGGGCAATTTCCATGAGTCGGTCAGTGCCGTCTTCGCGACGGTTAAGCACGATGTCCTCAACCCGCTCTTTCAGCTCGGCCGGAATTTCATCATATACCGTCAGCTGTCCGGCATTGACGATACCCATATTCAGGCCGGCCTGGATCGCGTAATACAGAAACACTGAGTGGATGGCTTCACGGACAGTGTCGTTACCACGGAAAGAGAACGATACGTTGCTGACACCACCGGAAATCAGTGCGTGCGGCAGGTTCTCTTTAATGTAACGGCAGCTTTCAATGAAATCGACTGCGTAGTTATTGTGTTCTTCGATGCCGGTGGCGATAGCGAAAATATTGGGGTCGAATATGATGTCCTGTGGCAGGAAGTCCAGCTTCTCAACCAGAAGATCATAGCTGCGTTTACAGATTGCCTGTTTTTTCTCCAGCGTGTCTGCCTGTCCGGTTTCATCGAAAGCCATGACCACAACAGCGGCGCCATAGCGCTGACACAAGCGGGCTTTCTCCAGGAATTCCGCTTCACCTTCTTTCAGGCTGATGGAGTTGACAATGCCTTTGCCCTGAATGTTTTTCAGGCCGGTTTCGATCACCTCCCATTTGGAGGAGTCCAGCATCACGGGTACGCGACTGATATCGGGTTCACCGGCAATTAAGCGCAAAAACTTCTCCATGGCGGCACGGGAGTCGAGCATGCCTTCGTCCATGTTGATATCGATAATCTGGGCGCCGTTTTCTACCTGTTGCAGCGCCACATCCAGGGCTTCATCGTAGCTTTCATCCCGGATCAGGCGGGCAAATTTGCGCGAACCGGTGATATTGGTGCGCTCACCGACATTGACGAACAGGCTGCTACGGTCAATGTTGAACGCTTCCAGACCCGATAGACGGCATTTGGGAGCAATCTCGGGTATCTTGCGAGGAGCATATTTGCTCACTGCTTCGGCAATGGCGCTGATGTGTTGAGGCGTGGTGCCACAGCAGCCGCCAATGATGTTAACAAAGCCACTGGCGGCGAATTCGTCGACTATCTCAGCCATTTCAGCGGCACTTTGGTCGTATTCACCAAAGGCATTTGGCAAGCCGGCGTTGGGGTGGGCTGATACATAGGTGTTGGCCAGGCCGGAAATTTCCTGGATATGTGGTCTTAACTGGTCGGCTCCCAGTGCACAGTTAAAACCGATGGAAATGGGTTTGGCATGCGAGACCGCATTCCAGAAGGCTTCCACTGTCTGTCCAGACAGGGTCCGGCCACTGGCATCAGTAATAGTACCGGAGATCATCATGGGGACATCAATGCCCAGCGCCTCCTGTACATTCTGAACTGCATAAATCGCGGCTTTGGCGTTCAGCGTGTCGAAAATGGTTTCCAGCAGAATCAGGTCCACACCGCCTTCGATCAGGCCTTTGGCAGCCACTTCATAGTCGGCTACCAGGGCATCAAAGTCAGTATTGCGATAGCCTGGGTCGTTCACATCAGGCGAGAGTGAGGCCGTGCGACTGGTCGGTCCGACGATACCAGCGCAGAAGCGGGGCTTGTCTGGCGTCTGTTGTGTCACTTCCTCGCAGCAGGCGCGAGCCAGTTTGGCGGCTTCATAGTTCAGTTCATAGACTATCGATTCAAGCCCGTAATCCGATTGTGAAACGGCGGTGGCGTTAAACGTATTCGCCTCGATGATGTCAGCGCCAGCATGAAGGTAGGCGAGGTGGATTTTTCGCACCACATCAGGACGTGTCAACGTTAACAGGTCGTTATTGCCTGTCAGGTCACTGGGGTGGTCCTTGAAGCGCTCGCCGCGAAAATCCGCCTCTTTCAGCTTCTCTGCCTGAATCATGGTGCCCATCGCGCCATCCAGAATCAGGATGCGCTGTTGTAACTGTTCGATCAGAGTCTGCCGGGCAGGGTGCTGTTTCATGCTGTATTTCCGCTAATTAATGGCTGTATGAGCGCTCGGGGCTCGCTTTGCAGGCGCGCAATTCTACCAGAATGCGACTGCTTGCGCTAAAGACAACAACACCCCGGCTTTCGTCTTGATGAATAACCGAGTAAAATACTCAGTTATTGCAAGAGGAAGTTTATTGAAATGATAACCATTACTGAATCAGCACAATCGTATTTGCATGAATTGCTGAAAAAGCAGGACACCGATGGCATTGGTATTCGGGTCTTTGTACTGGATCCGGGTACGCCTAAAGCTGAAACCTGTATCTCATTTTGTCGCCCCGGTGAAAATCAGGAAGATGACCTGAAAGAGCCTTTCGAAGGTTTTGATGCCTGGGTAGAGCAGCGCAGCGTACCGTTTCTTGAAGAAGCGGTAGTGGACTATGCGCAGGATAAAATGGGTGGTCAACTGACGATCAAGGCACCTAACTCACGGCTGCCCAAAATTCGAGATGACAGCCCGATTGAAGATCGTGTCAACTACGTTCTCTATAACGAAATTAATCCTTCTCTGGCCTCACATGGCGGTGTTGTCACACTGGAGGATATCGTTGAGGACAGCGTAGCAGTGTTGCGCTTCGGTGGCGGTTGCCAGGGTTGCGGTATGGTGGATGTAACGTTGAAAGAAGGTGTTGAGAAAACCCTGATGGAGCAGATTCCCGAGTTAAGCGGTGTCCGCGATGCCACTGACCATAGCAACCGCGAAAACGCGTATTTCAAGTAAGTGATTAAAGAAAGCGTGCGCAGCGCAGGATGAAACCTATGTCCTGCGCTTGGCTGGCAACGGTGGCCAGTCCGGACATTATCCGGGGTAACGCTCACTTAAGCCCTGGTAGAACAGATCGGCGACATTGTCCGCCTTTGCGTCAACAGCCTGCATGATTTCTACCAGGTGTTCGTTATCTTCGCGGCCATCGGCCCAGACCTTGATGTAGGTACCTTCTTTGTAGCCATGATCCTGGCGGAAAAAGTTCAGCACGTTTTTGCCAACATATTGCCGGAACAGTACTTCCCACGACATCTGGCAATCGCGCAGCAATTCAGCAAACAACACCAGGTCAATACGACGCAAGGCGGCGGTAGCTGTCAGCAGTTCCAGTTTGGTTAGCAGTTGCTGTTCCTTTAGTTGAATCTGCTGTCCGTCGATGCCAAGCGGCTGGCTTTCACCTTGTTCGAGGTTGTTGGCAATGTAATTCAGGCTGGCTTCGATATCCCCATCGTGACGAAGCAGAATTTCCGACAGCAAAAAATGCCAGACAAGTGCGAGATGGTATGGTATGGACATAGCTGCGCTGCTATATGAGATAAGGCTCTAAGCATGTTTCTATCATGTCCATACAAAATAACTATTTTCAGCAATAAATTCCCGCGAATGTCCATACATGTGTTATTGGACGATCTTGCCGAACGCTTACCGTGAACGTGTGGGTTTTGCCAATGAATTTGGCGCGCCACATAATTGTGACGAATTTCGCAGATATAACTAAAATAAATATACTAATATCTACAAAAGCCAATTATAAAGATAATTTTAGTTTGGTATATATACCAATTAAAATTACTAAAACTTATCTCAAAATCAGCTCGAGCATGGTTTGAGTGGGAGTCTCCTTAGTTGACCTGAGTCATTCTGGCAGTTTCGGGTAGGAACTCAAAGGGCTGGAAAACTCTAATTAGAGCTCCCAACGTTTTCTGTGCCTGATGGCAACTCAATATTAATCGTCTTGTGAAAAGTGTAACGTGACAGTTGCAGATTTTGGTAAAAGTTCTTGAGAAGAGCAGTTAAGTGCACTGGCAATTTGATATAAAGAAACAACAGTAATATTTACTTCTCCTCGTTCAATCCTACCCATATAACTCCGATCAAGCCCGCATGCAAATGCCAAGCGCTCTTGGGACATACCCAGCGACTTCCTCTTTTGCCTAATTCTTTTACCTAATAATAATGCAAGCGTGTACATATGCCTCTCCTGTAATCCCCCCTAAAATCCGGAGCAGTTATAAGTAGAAAATTCCGATAAACTTAGCACAAGGAGTTTTCTATGAGAAAGTCACGATTTACAGATAACCAGATACTGGCAATCCTCAAACAAGCCGAGTCTGGTGTCCCGGTCCCTGAGCTGTGCCGTGAGCACGGCATGAGCAGCGCTGCTTTTTATAAGTGGCGAGCCAAGTTCGGCGGTATGGACGCCTCGCTGATGAAGCGGATGAAGGAACTGGAGGAAGAAAACCGGCGGTTGAAAAAGATGTACGCCGAGGAGAAGCTCAAGGCCGAGATTCGTCAGGAAGTCATTGAGGGAAAGTACTGAAGCCATCTCAACGCCGTGAGGTGGCTATGGAGATTGTTAAACGCCGCAAGGTGAGCATCCGTTTTGCTTGTTTGTGCGTGAGCGTCAGCGAGTCGTGCTACCACTACGAGCCGAAACTGAACTCGGAGAATGCCGTGATCGCAGATTGGTTGCTGCGGCTCACTACCGCCAACAAGCGTTGGGGCTTCGGGCTGTGCTTTCTACATTTGCGTAATGTGCGTGGCTTTCTCTGGAATCATAAGCGTGTGTACCGCATTTACCGTGAGCTGGAGTTGAACTTGAGAATCAAGCCCAGACGACGAATCAAGCGTGACAAACCCGATGCGCTGAGTGTTCCAACCACGGCCAACCAGGTGTGGTCTATGGACTTTATGAGCGACACGCTCATGGATGGTCGCAGTATTCGCACCTTCAATGTGATTGATGATTACAATCGAGAAGGCTTGGGTATTGATGTTGATCTGTCTCTGCCGAGTGAACGGGTGGTTCGTTCACTGGAGCAGATCATTGAGTGGCGAGGCAAACCGTCGGCTATTCGCCTGGACAATGGGCCAGAATACATCGCGCAATCGTTGATCGACTGGGCTAACAAAAAGCGGATAACACTGCTTTATATACAGCCAGGAAAGCCAACACAGAACGCGTATATTGAGCGATTCAACCGCACGGTCAGACACGAATGGCTGGATATGCATCAGTTTCATTCGGTCGGTCATGCTCAAGAGCTGGCCACTGAATGGCTGTGGAAATACAATAACGAAAGACCCCATACAGGTATCGGAGGCGTACCACCGCGGCGATTACTGATGGCAGCATAAGTTTCTACTAATAGCTGCTCCTAAAAACGGGGGGATTACAAAAGGCCAAGAGGCTTTTGAGGGCGAAATACTACACTTCGGATCGAGTGAGTACCCTGATTGGATTAGTGTCATCGATTTCTTCAAATCTAAGTACTCCCTAATGTTAAGTATGGATGAAATCCCAATCCATAATTAATTTTAATCATCAATACGGGTTCTATCCATGGTAATCGGAATTGCCGTTGCCGAATGGTTGTTCCTGTTGGGAATAGCGAGTGCTCAAGATGTATGAAATGCAGAGAAGTATACGAACAATTAATGAAGCAGGAAACAGTAGTTTCCACTTGAATTACTAGAATATTTTTTAGACACAAGAGTTGATAATAGTGGGTATTTGCCTATATCCGAGAATATTGTTTTCTCAATAAAATAAGAACTTTAAAACTTCACTAAGAAAATATTCACAACAACTGCAGTGCAACACCGCAGTTGTTGTGAATTAAATTTTAGTCTAATGATGGAAGATTATTCCTTGTTGTGAACCAGTCGATAAAGTGCAGGCAACACAAACAGTGTCAATAAGGTAGAGGTGATAATGCCTCCGATCACTACTGTTGCTAATGGACGTTGAACCTCGGAACCGATTCCACTATTCAAAGCCATCGGTATAAATCCCAATGAAGCTACCAATGCAGTCATCATGACGGGCCTTAAGCGTCCAACAGCGCCTTCTATAATAGCATGATCAAGTTTGTGTCCCTGTGTGGCTAAATCCCTAATAAAGGAAAGCATAACTAAACCATTAAGTACGGCTATACCTGACAGGGCAATGAACCCAACTCCAGCAGAGATAGATAGAGGTATATCTCGAACCAGTAACGCCAGCACTCCCCCTGTTAATGCAAGCGGTACACCTGAAAAGATAATGGCAGAGTCTCGTATGGAGCCTAGAGCCATCACCAATAATAATGCAATAAGCAAGAGAGTAGCGGGAACTACTAACAGTAACCTCTGTGAAGCTGACTGCAGCTGTTCAAATGTCCCCCCATACTCAACCCAGTAACCCGGCGGCACCTCTACGTTACGTTGTACCGATTGCTGTACTTCATTAACAAACGAGCCTAGATCACGTCCACGGACATTTGCAGTGACGACCACTCTGCGCTTTCCATTTTCACGATATACCTGATTATAACCAGTGCTAATGCTGATATTGGCTACTTCCCCTAAAGGAACATAACCACCATCAGGCAACATCACAGGGAGGGTTTGATAGGAGTCAGGATCACTGCGTCTTTCTTCTGATAATCTTAGAACGATATCAGAGCGTTGGTCCCCCTCATAGAACTGACCTGCAACGGCACCTCCCAATGCCATAGCTAATGTATCTTGAAGCTCTGTAATGCTTAAACCCAGTCGCGCTAAATTTTCCCGACGCGGTTGTAAAGTCATGACTGGCAGCCCTGTGGTTTGCTCTAAAGCAAGGTCTGCTACCCCTGGAATGCCTGCAACAATATTTTCAATCTCAGTACCTATTTCAATCAGCTGATCAAAGTCGTCACCAAACACCTGTATAGCAAGCTCACTACGTACACCGGCTAGAAGCTCATTAAATCGCATTTGGATTGGTTGCAAGAACTCATAACGATTACCTGGGATTGGTGTCACTATGGTTTCAAGGTCTGACACCACCTCTGATTTGAGTTTTGATGGGTCAGGCCATTGATCTCGTTCTTTTAAGATAATAAACGTGTCGGCTACACTTGGCGGCATAGGATCAGTTGCGACCTCAGCACTACCTATCTTGGAGAAAACACGCTCCACTTCTGGTATTTGGCGTATTTCTTCCTCAAGTTTAAACTGCAACGCTATAGCCTGGTCAAGCGATGTGCCTGGTATGCGCAGAGCATGCATGGCAATATCACCCTCATCTAAATTTGGAATAAATTCTGCGCCCATACGCATGACCAACGACCCGCACAAACCAACCAACACAACAGCAATCACAACAACCAACCAACGTAGATGAAGTGCTGTTTTTAGCGCAGGTCTATATAAAGAATGCGCCACCGTCATAATTGGATTCTTCTTTTCTACCACCGGTTTATTGAACAACATAGCGACACAAGCTGGCACAAAAGTAATACTAAGCAACATACCGCATAGCAGAGCTATCACAACTGTGATCGCCATCGGATGAAACATCTTACCTTCTACACCATCCAGCGCGAAAATAGGTATATATACAGCGGTAATGATAAACACCCCAAATAAAGCAGGGCGAATTACCTCACGTGTAGCAGTTGAAACTACCTCTAATCGTCGTTTGAGCTCTAGTTTTCCTTGTTCGCTCGCTTGACTTAAGCGACGAAGGCAATTTTCTACAATAATGACACTGCCATCGATGATTAGACCAAAATCTAGCGCCCCGAGACTCATCAAGTTCGCACTAACACGTGTTTGAACCATCCCGGTTATGGTCATTAACATGGCAATTGGAATAACAGCTGCCGTCAAAAGGGCCGCTTTTATGTTGCCCAATAATAGAAAGAGTACGGCGATTACCAACAATGCACCCTCTATTAGATTTTTCTCAACTGTTTGAAGAGTTTTGTCAACCAGGGTAGTGCGGTCATAAACAGCGGTAGCTGTAATGCCGGGTGGCAAACTTGATTGAATCTCCTGTAAACGGATAGCTGTATTGTTAGCGACCTCTCTACTGTTTTCACCAACCAGCATAAACACAGTGCTCATGACGACTTCTCGCCCGTTTTGAGTAGCGGCGCCTGAGCGCAACTCCTGCCCAATCGATACTTTAGCAACATCACTAACCAGTACAGGTATGCTGTCTCGTTGCTTAATTACAACATTTCGCAAATCATCAAGAGTGCTTGCCTGGCCTGGCACACGCATTAGTAATTGCGAACCATTATTCTCGATGAAACCGACACCTTTATTTCGGTTATCTTTCTGCAGAGCATTAAAAACTTCAGAGCTACTAACATCAAAAGTGAGTAATTTAGTCGGATCTGGAGCCACGAGTATCTCTTTTCTGAAGCCACCTATAGGGTTAACTTCAACAACACCAGGTACGCGTAGAAGTTGAGGTCTTATGATCCAATCATGCACACTGCGCAGGTCAGTAGGAGTGACCATAGAACCATCAGGGTTAGTTGCACCTGGCTCAGCATCTACTGTGAACATAAAAATTTCGCCAAGACCAGTAGCGATTGGACCCATTTCTGGTTCAAGCCCTGTAGGTAACTCATTTCTAATAGCGGCAATACGTTCACTGACCTGCTGTCGAGCAAAATAAATATCAGTACCATCTTCAAATATAGCTGTCACCTGAGACAGCCCATATCGAGAAACAGAGCGTGTGTAGGATAAACCCGGCATTCCGCTCATGGCATTTTCCAGAACGAACGTAATCCGTTGTTCAACCTCCAAAGGCGTATAGCCTGGAGCCGATGTATTTACAGCTACCTGTACATTAGTGATATCTGGCACAGCGTCGATAGGTAGGCGGTTAAAGTTCCAGACCCCCAGACCAACTAGCATGATTGTTAGTGTCAGTATTAAACCACGCCGAGCCAGGGAGAAATTAATGATTGATTCAAGCATGATGGCTCCTTAGTGGTCGTGAGATGCGCCGGACTTTTCAACATCTGCTTTTAATATGTAACTATTCTCTGTGACATATCGTGTTCCAGGCTCAAGGCCTCCCAATATTTCTACCCACTCATCTGACTGGCGTCCCATTTCGAGCATTCTGACTTCAAATTCGTTGCCTACTTGTGCGTAAACGACAGTGAAGTCACGAAATGATTGCAGTCCTTCTCGTTTAACCGCTAACGGGACTTCATGTTCAGCAACATTAATTCTAGCCTCGACCCAGGTGCCTACCCGCAGGGAGCCGGTCGGGTTTGCCAACACAACACGCGCTGTTACAGCCTGATTATTCGCTATTTCTGGCATAATTCTTGAGATTTTGCTGGTTAAGGTTGTTTCTGAAAAAGGCGTATGTATTCGTACTTGCTCCCCACCACGAATACGATTTAAATCAGCTGGGAATATGGCTAAATCAGCCCAAACAGTTGAGGTGTCAGTGATGGTGAAAAGCACTCTACCCGCTGTTGGTTCACCGCTAATTGCATTTTTTTCAGTAATAAGACCGCTTATAGGAGAGATAAGATTGAACGTAGTCAGACTTTGATTGCTTTCAATGACTGCCAACGTATCGCCAGCATTGACATAGTCGCCTAGAGAGAATGCAACTGTTTCAATCTTCCCATCGAACCGTGCCTGGACCTTAGATATGCTATCGGTATTAGCCACTATCCGGCCATAAACGGAAATCTGTTCCTCGATAATCGCAGGCCCTGCAATTTCTGTTTGGATGCCAAGTGCCTCTACTACGACAGGCTCAATCATCGTGCGCCCTTCAAAGCTGTCATAAGCCCAACGATGAATGGCACCATTATATTGTGCAGTTACTGAAACCCTAAAAGAGTGCGGCTCGTAAATCACCATATCACCACGGAGTGCATCACCAGTCGGCACGAAATCAATATCATCTATAACACCTCCTAGGCGAGTAAGCTGGACGTTAAGGTTGATTTCAGATGGATCAACAGGATTATTCCCCTTCGTAGCCCATGCTCGATATTCAGGAGGAACCCCTGTTTCAAAGATAGCAAGTTCAAGTTCAAAATCACCATCACGTAACATGATCCCGTTATTAGGCCCACGCTCATCAGTGTTCACGCCATCTGTTTCAGCCATAGTTATATCTTTTTGCGTTGATTCACTGCACGAGATAAGCAGTAATATCAATATCAACGGAGCCATGTAAGCGGCTCCCCGTAAACGTTCAGTATTTATTAAAGATTTCAAAATTGAGTACATGGTTAGCCTCATTCAACAGATTTAGCCTGCGCAATGCGCACGCCAGTCAGTCGTTCAATTTCAATTATGTTTTGATGTGCAAGAGTACTGGCTTCGAGTAATTCTTCTCGAGCTGTGAGTAGGTCATCTTGAACCTGCAGCCACTCCATATAACTGGAACTACCAAGCTTGTAGGCGCGACTGACTTCAGTTAATGCTTGCTCATATTCCGGAATCACATCGTTTTGCAAAGATGTTGCTATGTGCAAACTGTGTTCCAGCTCCTGATGAAACAGGAATAACGATGTCATTACACGAACTCGCTCGGCATTTTCTCTAGCAGATGCTTGCTCCAACCTAGCCCTGGCTTCCTCTATGCGGCCTTGATTAAGGTTTCCGCGATTCAAAGGAATAGTTACGCCACCTATAAAACCAACATCTGAACTACTCTCTAATCGCCGCACCCCTGCATTAAAACGCCATGGCGATTCCTTTCTAGCCTGTTCCAATTGAAGGGTGCTTTCGTATAGTCGCTTCTCTGACAAGAACCGCATTAGATCTGGATTCTGTTCAACACGACTCTCCAGTGTTGAATAACTCTCTACAGCAGGAAGGTTCATAAGATTCCCTTCCACACGATCGAAGCTTGGATCTAGTGATCCCCATTGAGCTGCAATACGATGGAAAGACCCGAGCAATGCGTGGTTCAGATCCTCCAGTATCAGTTCCCTCATGGATAACTCTGCACGAGCTCTGGCCAATTCAGACCTAGGAGAGGTACCTGCATTAACTCGTTGGCTAATCATTGCTACAGCGTCAGAGGCAAGAGCAATTGCCTGCTCGGCTAACTCTAAACGTGCCTGCAGGGCCATTGCCTTTGTGTATTCACGAGCTGTCTGCGCTGCTGCATCCAGGCGCATGACTGCTGCTTCACTGGCCAAAACTAAGGAGCCAGTACGAGCCGCATCTATTCGACGTTGACGCAGCTCTCCTTCAAGAATCCAGCTGATACTGACAGTGGTTTGTGATCCGGATAGTCCTTGCGCTACACCTGTACCAAGCACATCCTCAACAGCAATGGTCAATTCAGGTTTTGGGGACAGAGTAGCTTGTAAAATGGCACTGTCTTGTACTCGCATTTCGAACCCAAAAGCCCTGAGATCTGGATTCTGTGTAATGGTACGGTTAACAGCCTGTTCCAATGTGAGTTTCTCAGCACCAAGTAGCCAGCCAGGTAACATGAATAGGGTCGATGTTATTGTTCCTATCAATATTGTCTTTCGAACTTGCATAACGGCTCCCTATTCAACAAGGAAAATGTCGGTATATTCGCCACTTGTTTGTATTTTCACAACAATCGGACTGTCCGTACGGTTACGCCAGAACCACCCGTGATTGCCATCAAATGCAGCTTCTAACTCACCGCTACTGCTATGTTCAGCTCCACGGCTGTAATTGTGATAATCAATATCAAGTGCTACAGAGTCGCCATGAACATCAAAGTTGGCGATACCTCCCTCAGACTGCCAGCTGTACTGAACGATTTTGCCTTTCGCTAGCTTAACTTTGATCTCTTTTCCTACACCCGGAGCAAGCAACACTTCCATTGCATCATTTCGGGTAGCCATAGATTCGTTTTCCCCAGCAATGGTCTGTTGTGAAGCATCTGCCTGTGAAACTTCTGGAATGGCGGGGTTTGTCTCAACAGGGGAGTCAGGTTCAATGCTTGAATCTGCTAATGATGAATTAATTGCAGTCGCGATTGCTTGAGCTTCAGCAGCAGCCTCGTCAGCCAAGGCCATTTTTATTTCGCCCATACGTTTAAGACCGGTAACACTGCCAACCCCGGTGGGGTCGATGCCATATTCTGCTGGCATGACAATCGTCAGCAGCAAAACCAATGCAGCTATCGAAGCGTAGACCGTTGATTTTAAAAGTTGTATAGAAGAGGGCAGTGCCGATGTTGATGACTCGTTGTTTATATGCATGATTATTTTCCTGTCTTAATATTTGATAAATGTCAGGCAATGAAATAGCCAGTGAGTTGATAACCTGTCAGCAAGAAGCCTGCGGTCATTAAGAGCACTTGCGCAGTGTATGCTTGGCGAGAAAATCTTTCGGAGCGACGCCAGAAACCCATGGCAATCAAAATGACACCCAATGCCAATAATTGCCCAAGCTCAACTCCGACATTAAATGCAATAAGGTTTGTGACTAACCCGTCTGCTGATACTTGGTAATCAAGTATTTTTGTTGCCAAACCAAAACCGTGAAACAGACCAAATATCATGGTGGCGATGCGAGTGTCCGGCTGGAAACCAAACCACTGCTGAAATGCACCAAGATTGTCTAGCGCTTTGTAAACAATGGAAAAACCAATAATGGCATCAATAAGATATGCATTGACACTTATCTGCATTAGTGTGCCAGACATTAATGTGAGGGTGTGCCCTAGCGCAAAAAGACTGACGTAAATGCCTACATCCTTAAACCGATAAAGGAAAAAGATAACACCAACTAAAAATAGTAGATGGTCATAACCGGTGACCATGTGTTTTGCGCCTAAATATATAAATGGGAGAATCATGATCCCACTACTTTCCTGGATAAAACCTTTATCCCCTTCGGTGACGCCATGCGCTAGCACATCTGCAGGAAAAATAGCTAAGGACAAGAATAGGAGTAACGTCACCATTGCAAACCGTAAAACGGAGCAAGGGTGGTTAAAATAAATTTTCATTTTGAAATAACCTGATTATCGAGTATCGCGAACCGATACAGGCTGACACCATCAACTAGGTGACAAAACCTGATCGAACTTTAAAAACGATATAAACGGGCGTATCGCCCAGAATTACAGGTTGTTGGGTGGGGGTACGGCGGGCGCGTGACTAAGTGAGTTGAGGGTAAATCGGTATGCAGTTAGCGGGGGTAGTGCTGTGCTATGAAAGTCGAGTGCAAACAAGGAAGGTAAGTCAATGTTTAATTGAATATTTATACCGTGTTTATGTTGATGTTCGTGCCAGCCATCATTATTTTGATGTTGTTCAGCACTTTCCGTCGATAAAGAAAAACTGAAGTGATGGTCGTGAGTTGTTTCATGTGAGTGATTGTGGTCGTGTTGGACAACGGCCCCCAAATGGTGCTGATCATTTTCCACAGTAGATGCTTCGATTGCTCCAAAAGCCATCGAGTAGTGCAGGACTAGCAACAGTGCGAAAACAATTTTTCGGTACACGACCTATACCTAAATGGACTATCGTATATACATTACCACCAAGATCCTCGATTGGTCAATTGTCCGCCACTGGAAATAACACCAAGGGTTCTACCCCGATTTTACGGACACTTCAGAAAAGCCTCATAATAGGGAAAAGGAGTATGCGCAAATGTGCGCTTTAACCTGTAGTGGCATAGTGAATTTGGCCACCTAATTAGAGCTGCTATGATAGCAGCCATAGCAAATTAGGTGACAAAATGACAAAGAAGAAAAGCCCCAATTTCAGCCCTGAATTCAGGCTCGAAACAGCACAGTTGGTTATCGATCAAGGTTACAGTCATCAGGAAGCTTCTGAGCCTTTTTCGTTGGCGGCCAAGTGAGGGCCACATGGGCAGAGACCCCAATAACTGGGAGATTACCGCTCCACCTGGTCATCAGCCAGCTATCTACAGTTCTGTGGCGCAACAGCCCGGCGGTCAATGCCCTTGCCGGTGCGATATCGTTGATCGCCTGATGTATAACGCGCAGCGGCTCGTTCTGAAGGGTGAGTCTATGTGTAAAACAATGGCATCAGTCGATTGAACGTGAACACCTGAGGCACCCACCGATCCGGGTGATGCGTTGAGAAAGAACGGCGTTCACGTCCGCAATAATAGTTGTTCACGTTCACCGAATACGCAATTCGCATAGAAATCCTTGGAATCTATGTCATCCCAAACAAAGGTTGAATGGGATCGTAAACAGGTAAGCGTTCGCTCATCACACATTGACAGCCGTTTCCGGACTCCAGCTGTGTGGCAGCAGCTCAGCAATGGCACTGGCCTGCTGGGTCGGCAATCGGGCCAACACATC
>Ga0208814_1000477_pt1 | contig 24730 bp, 23 predicted proteins | sample MalvirAntarct_55_FD_184253 | JGI IMG/M metagenome (GOLD analysis project Ga0208814, IMG submission 184253) | Marine viral communities from the Global Malaspina Expedition - Malaspina viral metaG Antarct_55 (SPAdes) (version 2) | ecosystem: Environmental > Aquatic > Marine > Oceanic | place...
CCCCTAGCGTCACTGGCACGCCGCCGTCGAGACGCAAAGGAATGGCTCGAAAGTCTTTGAGTGTCTTGAGATACCCGGTCGCACGGACCATGAACTCGGTTTCTGCGAGTTCCAGAACACTCCCGCCGGTTTCACGGTTGGCTTCATCGATCGCCTTTGCAATCTGCTGCTGCGTCACGCCCCTGCTTGCCATGCGCACGGGATCCAGTACGACCTGATACTGCTTGACCATCCCGCCTATGGGCGCGACTTCCGCCACGTTGGGCAGTGTCTTGAGCTCATAGCGCAGGAACCAATCTTGCAAAGAGCGCAGCTGCGAGAGGTCATGTTTGCCCGTTCGGTCTACCAAAGCATATTGGTAGATCCAGCCGACACCTGTGGCGTCAGGGCCCAAAGCGGGTTTGGCGGCGGCGGGAAGCCGACTCTGCACCTGACTCAGGTACTCCAGCACCCGAGAACGGGCCCAATAGAGGTCGGTGCCGTCCTCAAACAGGACGTACACGTAGCTATCCCCGAAGAAGGAGTAGCCACGGACTGTCTTCGCGCCGGGGACAGACAGCATGGTCGTCGTCAGTGGGTAGGTGACCTGATTCTCAACGATCTGGGGCGCCTGCCCGGGGTATGGCGTGCGGATGATGACCTGAACGTCGGAAAGGTCTGGCAATGCATCAACAGCGGTGTTTTTGACCGACCAGACACCCCAAGCCACCGCGAACACAGTAGCCAGCAGGATCAGAAAGCGGTTGGCCACTGACCAGCGAATTATGGCTGCGATCATCGCTGGCCCCCCAGCTTCTCGATGTGCTCAATGACCAGGCCCTCTTCGCTTTCACGCGCGCCGACACGGACGTGATCGCCGGTCTGCAACTTTGTTAGGAGCGATTGATCTGCAACCGGAAAGGACATTGTCATCCCAGGCATGTTCAGCGTCTTGAACGGCCCATGCGACAGGCCAACCATGCCATCTTCCAGGCTGACGATCGTACCTTCAGCCTCGTGCAGCGCAGGTTCTGTAGAAGTTGCAGGCTCCTCCAAACCCTGAGCGGTCAGCCCGCGTAGGCTCGCCTCTGAATCCAGGAGAAACTGACCGGACGCCACGACCTTCTGACCGGCTTCCAGCCCTTCAAGCACCTCTGTCTGGTCATCGAATTCCCGGCCTGTGCGAACCTCAATCGGGCGGTAACGGCCTTGATCCTCGGCCAGCATCACCAATGCGCGCCGACCGGTGCGAATGACCGCCTCGGACGGGATGACCAAGACATCTTCGACGTTGCGACTCAACGTCACCTCGGCCGTCATGCCGGGACGAAGCCGTTGTTGCGGGTTAGGTAGCTCGACCCGGACACGCACAGTGCGGCTATCCAGGTTGGCCTGCGATAGTACCGTCTGGATCGTTCCTTCCAGCGTTTCACCCGCAAAAGCGGGCAGGCGCGTTGTTACTGATTGCCCTGGCGCTAAATTTGCGATCCGCGCCTCTGGTACTGCAACTTCTAGCCAAACCGTGTCCAGCCCGTTGACGCGCGCAAGAGTAGCGCCGGCGGGTACGGTCATGCCCTCGCGAACGTCGAGGCTGTTCAGCACGCCGCCTATTGGACTCGTCACTGTCCAAACGGGGCGCGCTTTACCAGTTCGTTCTAGCTGCACTATGACTTCTGGCGGCATGCCAGCAAGGCGCAACCGCTGGCGAGCCGCTGCGAGCAGCTGGGGTTCGCCAATCCCTTTGAGCGCCAGGTACTCTTCCTGTGCGGCAACCCATTCGGGAACCAGCAGATCGGCTAGCGGCGCTCCTTTTTTGATGACGTCTTCCGGCGCTCGGTCATAGATGCGCTCAACAAAGCCCCCGGCGCGCGCCTGCACGACCGCTACGCGTCGCTCGTCGAACATCAATGCGCCTGTCGCTTCGAGCGACTGGCTGATCGATTCACGCGTTACGGTTGCCAAGCGCACGCCGAGATTCTGCGTCACGCTCGGGTCGATACTGATCGATGCCCCGTCGCTTCCCTCATCTGCATAGCGTGGAATCAATTCCATATCCATGAATGGCGACTTGCCCGGCTTATCGAACTTTTGCTGGGGGACCATAGGGTCATACCAATAGAGCACTTCCTTGTCTTCTTCTGCAGGCGATCGTCCGAAGGCTGCGGTAGGCAGACCGATTAGCGCTGCAGCGCTAATCATCAGAGGCAGACTGAAGGCGAGTACCAGCCGCTTGTGTTGAAATGTCATGGTCGGGTATCTCCAAAGGCGAAATGCAGGCGGGCATTGCTCAACGATCGATCGCGGGCGACGTCAATATGCCGTAGCCGGGTCTCCACAAGCTGTCGTCGCGCTTCGATCACAGCGGTCAGCTCACCGTTTCCGGAGCGGTAATCGGCCATGGCAAGGCGGACCTTCTCTTCAGCGAGGGGTAGTAAGGTTTTGTCGAGGCGGATGAGTGCGCGGTCCAGACGCTGATACTCAGCGAGGTCAGTACTCAGCTCTTGGTTGTACAGGCGCAAGGTCGCTTGGCGCTTAGCCTCGATCTGGGCAAGGCGAGCTCGTTCGGCCGCGATCTTCGGATCCTGCCGAGAGCTGGTAAACAGCGGCAGGTCGAAGCTGACGCTGAGGTTCACCATGTCGCCGTACTCACGGCCACGTCGCAGGTAGTCGATCCCCCAACTCCAATCCGGTGTTTTCTCTGCGATGGCCTGGTGAACCTTTGCCTCCGCTTCACGAGTCATCGGGTCGAAGGCGAGTAACGCCGGGTGCCGGTTCAGGTTGTGCTGATAGTTATCAACGGCGGCAAGCCATTGCGGCCAGTCACCTGTAAGCGGCTGGCCTGCTAGCTCGCCTATCCAGCGCCGGAGGCCGGCCCGCGCAACAGCCTGGTTACGCAGCAGCTCATCCTCTTGTTCAGCCAGCAATGCTGCCTCTTGCCTCGGAAGTACGCTGTCTGCGGTTTGGCCACTGCCGCCAGCAATGCGGGCCTGAACAGCCCGCGAAAGGAGCTGATTCTCGCTGTAAAGCTGCTTGAAAAGGCTTAGCTTCTGCTCGACCGCGAAGCTAGCGATCCATGCCTCGGCGGTTGCTTGGCGCACACCGAGACGTTCAACCGTTTGCTGGGCGTTTGCGAGCGCAACACTAGCCTGCGCGGCCTCGACACGAGCGCGCCTTTTCGCTCGGTTTGGCACATCTTGCATGACCCCAACCATTTGCATGGTCATGGCCTCTTGCTCCAACTGCCAGCGAGCGTCACCTTCGATGGGCACGCTTTGCAGTCCAAGCTTAAGTTTAGGGTCAGGAAGCTCGCCGGCAGGGATTGCAGCGCTGCGTGCGGCCACCAGGTTGGCGGCTTGCGCATGCAGCGAAGGCGCGTCTTGCTCGGCCACGCTCAGAGCTTGTTCTAAGGTCAAAGCGGACGCTAACCCTGGAAGCGAGAGCGCGCCCATGATCAAGGCGGCCACGTACGGCGGCGCCCAATAAATACGGGGTTTCATTTGCGAAGGATTCCTGATCTTTCATGCGAGCCAAAGGCGCGCGGTAGCCGGCCCGAATGCTCACTCGGGCGGTTCCTATAATTTGATCGGAATTAGACGCGGGGTGGATGCCAGACGGCGTCTAAAAGGCTAGAGGGGATCAGGCCGTTATAGGGAGTGGTCACGGGTTTAGCAGCAGGCATCAGCTGGGCTTTTATTGAGACAAGCTGAAGGATACTTGCAGTTTTGCATTCTTGGCCCGTCTTGCAGACGGTCGCCGTTCCATGCTCATTCGCTTCACAGCACTCGGGCTCAGCGCCGCTGACGCCAGCCATCGACGCGTGGCTGGCTGCCATAGCCTCTATGCCTACCCTATCAGGCATTACGTGATGCGCTGACGACCCAACCGGCATGAGCAATTGCGCCATCCCGTTGATCGGAAGCGCGAGCACTAGCAGCAGGACAAGGAAGGAGCGCATGTAGGACTTCATATTTCCAGCTTACGGGGCAATTCATGAGCAATCAATGAGGCTTCGGTCGCTTCGCAACCGAAGCCTAAGCCTAAGCCGACAGGCTTCAAACTACACGCGTTTGACGGAGCCGGAGTGCGTTGAACACAACCGATGCTGAGCTGAGGCTCATGGCCAGGGCAGCAATCATCGGAGACAGCAACAGTCCGAAGAACGGATAGAGCAGACCTGCGGCAATCGGGATGCTCAACCCGTTGTACATAAAGGCAAACAGAAGGTTCTGACGCATATTGCGAACCGTCGCCACCGAAAGCGTGCGCGCGCGCAGTATCCCCATCAGGTCACCTTTAACGAGCGTAACTTGGGCGCTGTTCATGGCGACGTCAGTGCCCGTGCCCATCGCTATGCCGACATCAGCCCTGGCGAGCGCCGGCGCATCATTTATTCCGTCGCCTGCCATGGCGACTACTTTACCTAGGGCTTGTAGCTTAACCACCAGCGCCTCCTTGTCCTGCGGCTTCACTTCGCCATGCACCTCATCGATCGATAGCTCACGAGCCACCGCGCGGGCAGTGGTAAGCCCGTCGCCGGTGGCCATGATGACTTGCACGCCCTCCGCTTGGAGCCGCGCTACAGCTTCCTTGGAAGTCGGTTTGATTGGGTCCGATACGGCCAGCAAGCCGGCAAGTGCCCCATCAACAGCCAGGTACACAATGCTGGTACCGCTCTCGCGCATTTTTTCTGCCTGATCTCTCAACGGCTCGACGCTCACACCCGCATCTTCCATAAGCGCGGTGTTGCCTAGTTGTAGCTGCTTGCCTTCCACCAGACCACGGACTCCGATACCTGACCCTGACTCGAAGGTCTCTGGCTTCGCCAGCTGGATACCTTCGCTTCTGGCATGGTCTACGATCGCGTGGGCTAGGGGATGCTCACTACCTTGATCCAAGCTGGCAGACAAACGGATGACTTCCTGCGAGTCAAACGGCGTGACGCCTATGGCCCGATCGAAGACAGGTCGGCCCTCGGTCAAGGTTCCTGTTTTATCGACAATCAGCGTGTCTACCTTACGGACGTTCTCGATGGCGCCTGCGTCTCTGAAAAGCACTCCGCTTCCAGCCGCTTTGCCTGTGGCAACCATGATCGACATAGGCGTTGCAAGGCCAAGTGCGCAAGGGCAAGCAATGATCAGAACCGCAACTGCATTGATCAGGCCGAATACCCAGCCCTGCTCGGGTCCAAACAGGCCCCATGCAAAGAATGTCAGCAAGGCGATACCAATGACCGTCAGCACGAAATAACCCGCAACCGTGTCCGCCATTCGCTGCATGGGTGCTTTGGAGCGTTGCGCATTCGCAACCATCTGGACGATTTGTGAAAGCATAGTCCCGGAGCCAACCCTGGTGGCTCGCATGACAAGCGAGCCGCTCGTGTTCATCGTCGCGCCGATAAGCGAATCGCCTGTCCGCTTCGTCACCGGAACCGGCTCGCCCGTTAGCATGGATTCGTCGACGGCGCTCTCGCCCTCTAACACCTCTCCATCAACGGGTACCTTTTCACCAGGACGAACGCGCAGATGGTCGCCCTCGTGAACATGTGTGAGCGGGATGTCCTCCTCGGAACCATCCTTGGCGATACGGCGAGCTGTTTTGGGTGATAAGCCAAGCAGGGACTTGATTGCGGAAGATGTCTGAGAGCGGGCCTTCAGTTCGAGCAGCTGACCTAAAAGCGTCAGTGAAATGATGACCGCTGCGGCTTCGTAGTAAACGCCTATCCGGCCGCCCACGGTGAATGACTCTGGAAATATGCTCGGTAAGACGGTTGCTACGATGCTGTAAATATACGCAGCCCCTGTGCCAAGCCCGATCAACGTCCACATGTTTGGGCTGCGATGCTTAACTGATGCGAAACCGCGCACGAAAAATGGCCAACCTGCCCACAAGACAACCGGGGTCGTAAGGGCTAGTTCAACCCAGTTCTGGCTAGCGCCGTGAAACAGCGGTATCGCATGTCCCGCCATTGCCAACAGGGTTACTGCTACGGTCAGGGGCAGAGACCACCAGAATCGCTTCGAGAAGTCCTTGAGTTCGGGATTCTCCTCCTCGTCGAGTTCAGGGATCAGAGGTTCCAATGACATCCCGCAGATAGGGCAATCACCTGGACCCATTTGGCGGATCTCAGGGTGCATCGGGCAGGTGTACTCGGTCGTTGCATCACCGGCGGACGCCTTCTGTGCGGGCGGCGTGGATGCCTGAGGCGATGACCCATGAGCCTGCTGTGCAGCAAGATATCTAGCAGGGTCAGAACGGAACTTGGTCCGGCACCCCTGGCTGCAGAAGCGGTAAGTGGTTCCTTGGTAATCCTGCTCATGCTCGCTGTTCTCTTTCACCTTCATCCCGCAGACCGGGTCTGTGAGCGGTGCTGATCCTTTCGTTTGGTCAGGCTGATGGTGGCAATGCGAGGAGGACATGCGAGCTCCTTGAATGAGTTAGTTAGCAACGAACGTGGCAAGTACACCGACGGTTACGGAGTATTTCTTCCAGTCTCGCTGAGTCTGACAGTCAACATACGAAAACCGTCCTGACTTAAAGCTGAAGCATTGATTACATTTTTGTAAGGTTGGCCTAAATGCTGTGAGCAGAATTGTTGTTAGGCTGCCTCTATAGATGATGCTCGAGTCAGAAGAATGAGTTCGGCCCCGCACATTGGGCGGCGGTTCGCCTTTAACCGGATAGGTACCAGCTTGATACAAGCAGTAGTTTTCGAAGTATTCGGCACGCTGCTCCAAATTCGCGAGCGACACCATCCTTTTCGTAAGCTGATGTAGCAGATACGGCTTGAGGCAGGCAACCAAAGGCGGACGAGGCACGGCCTTTGATGATCCAATATTTGGGCTCGCCTGGAGCTGCCGCTTATTTCGGTGCGCAGTTCAGCCACTCCGAATTGGCTAGCCTTGAAGCCGACCTTGCCAGCATTCGCCTTTTCGACGACACGCTGGAAACGCTAGCTCAGCTAAAGGACACTGGCTTGAGCTCGCGTTGTGCTCCAATCTCGCGGCCCCTATTGCGGTGCGCGACGATCCGCAGAGAACCGGCCGCTTGTTGGAACAAAGCCGTTATAAAACTCGATTTTATTGGTACTGGCGGTTACCTCCTGGCGCAGCTCACGGCTGCTGATCCAATCGAGCAGGAAGATCGTCCGTACCACGCTCCAGAGCGCCTGCGCAGCATGTATAGAGGCGGTTGCGCCGGCTGTAGGAACCTAGCTTGCGCAGCAGCATGGGCGAGGAAGTCTTTCCAACCTGGACCGAAAGGGCGACCTGTATAAGATCCTGCCAATGGGTCTCGATCAGTTGCAGTCGGCCGTATCGATAAACAATCGGTTGATGTGCTTGTAGGAAAGCCCGCGATCTGGCCGACACGTCACCAGGTCACGCCAGTTGCGTATCTGCAATCGTAAGGTCTCGCAAGTTGCGTCAGAACTCAACGACGCTCTCCTTGGCCATGCGAACTTCTGAGTGCATTGTCTTACGAAGATTAGGCGACGAGCTTCAGGCGAGGGAACATGGCTACGAAGTCGGTTGGCAGCGTGGAAAGAATTGCCGCCACTTTTTCTCGTGGAAGGCTGGTCGACAGCATCGCTTGAAGCTTTGCAACCCGCTGGTGGATTGAAGCTGCACGGTCCCACTGAACTGCGAATCTCTTCGCTGCGACCTTCTGCTCGATGAGCACCAAGTAACGATGACTGTCGTAGGTGTACCGCATGGCTACTTCTACAGGAAGCTCGTTTTCATCGTCTTCCAAAAAAGTGATTTCAAAAACCGCACCAACCGATGTCTTACGGAATGCCGACTCGACGTAGGCGTCTTCGAACCCGTTGTCGATGAGATCGCTAGGCTGAACGCCTAGGCTGATATGGAGAGTCGTCAGTTCTTCAACGAGTGATTTGATAGATTCGAGGCTCATCTCAGCATTTTCCTCAGTTCAGCGATGACTACTTCCACGTGCGCGATCGACTCGGATAACGAGCTATTATCACGCTCTGCTACTTTGCCGTACTTTTTTGCGAGCTTGGTGTTGATAAAGCTCACCAGTATACCGTCGTTGGGCATACTGGGCTTTGCCATCGGAACATGGGCTGCGAATTTCCGATAAACTGGCGTGAGAAAGAAAGTACGCGCGATGCAGTGAAGCAGAAGATCTATGATTTTCTGTATGACGACAGTACAGGGCTACCGGTCGACGAGTACAACGAAGATGAAATTAAAATTCTCGCTGAGAATATTTTCCGCCACGTGTACCGGGCCTACCCGACCGTGCCGTCACCAATATACGGACACTGATAGACGCCGGCGCAGGGAAGCATAAATATATGAACCGAACTGATTATCAGAGGAGAGTAATCACATCACTCTCTTGGCTGAAGACCCAGGTTGAGTACCACAACAGCCTGAGTCTGACGGATATCAATCACGGCGCAGAAGATTTTTACTGCGGCCTTTTGAATCTGGTTTACGGCTACAGCCTTAAGAACATAAACATCATCGATCAAAATGCTGCTGCCATTGATCTTGGTGACGAGCAAAATAAGATCGCTATCCAGGTCACATCCACCTCAGCTCTGGCCAAAACAAAGTACACTGTCGAAAAATTCATTGAAAAAGAGCTTTACAAGAAGTTCGACAGGCTACTCATCCTGAATATCGTAAAGAAAACCAATCATGAGGCTGAGACGATTGGCGGAACCGAGTATTCCCTTGATACCAAGGCCGATATTCTTGACGTGGAAGACCTTATCAAGAAAATCACCGCCGATCCGGATCTACAGAAATTAAAAGCCATTGCGGAATTTCTGGATGCAGAGTTGTCACTGCCCGCTCAGAGAAGCCTTCCCAACGAGGTTCTCACCATTCTTGGTATCATCGAGCATATCAGCGATGAAAACCATGAGGACGCTGGCGGCGGGTATCTGGAAGAACCTATTCCAGAGGAAAAGATATATAAGCGCTTTGCGGATCACGCCGACTTTCTCGTCGATGCGTACAATGATGGCTATATAGAATACGGTGCTGTGCTAGAGGCCGTTAAGAAAGAGTCTGATTTTGGGCAGGTCAAGCTGCGACGTGCGGCCAGCTATCTGAGAAAATATAGCGATGCCGTACTGACAAAATGCGGGGGCGATCCGAAAGTGGCGCTCCATCAGATAGTTTCCGACTTCAGCGCACTTCTCGGAAATAACGGGTACACCTTTGATGAGGGGGCGGCAGAGTTTTACGTCATAGAGCAACTGGTGAAGTGCAATATCTTTCCTTATAAGGAGGTCTCAGTTGCCTAGTTTATTCTCAAAAGACGACGACCTGCGCAAATCGGCACCCGTACTCGGCTTCGAGATTCTTAAGCTACTTAAGGCGTCCGAGGAATCTCAGGTAAGCATATTTGACATTGCGAAGACGATGGCCAAATCCGGCGGGATTAATGCTAGGAGCATCTATTACGCCATGCTGTTTTTATACTCCCTGGATATTCTTGAATTCCAGGAGCCATATCTGGTGGCAAAATGCTAAGAATTAGAAAATTATACAGTGAGCCGCAGGTTTTCGATCCTATCTCATTTAAAGACGGGATCAATCTCATACTTGGTGAGACGACAGAAAACAACGTCAAGACCAATGGCGTCGGTAAGTCCATGGCTGTCGAGTTCATCAACTACGGCCTTCTAAAGCGTCATGAAGAGAGCCGGGTCTCCCTGATCCCGAACGAAGCCTTTCCTTACGGTACGCTAATTTGCCTGGATTTCGAGATCAACGGCAAACCCATCACGATCAAAAGAAGCATCGAGAATCATAAGTGTCCGATCCTGATGGCGGGCGGGAAGACCATTCCTTTCACTGACATCGAAGATGCCACAAGCTATCTGACGATGTTGCTTTTCGGTTCAGCCAACGATGAGAGCATCCCATCATTCCGCACCATGATGGGGCCCTTGATACGGGATGAACGGTCGGAATTTAAATCCATTATCAAATGCTTTGACACCAATCGAAACATTCCGCCTGACTATACACCGCATCTCTACTTGCTGAATGTCGACCCCAAGCCATACAAGCAGGCAAAGGCTCTTTGGGGGGAGATCGACAAGATCGGAAAAGCCATTTCAAAGGCCAAAGAAAATATTGCCGCCATCACCGGGAAAAATGTTTCTGAGGCCAAGGCTGACCTAAACGAACTGACCAGCCAGGTTACAAGGATTCACCAGGAAATCGAGCGCCTGGAGAATATTGAAGGTTACGACATCGTAAAGGATGAGATAATCGAGATTGAAAGACAGCTCGAAGAGTTTCGATCCCGACAGGCAGTCATCAAGGCCGAGCTTTCAAAGATCAAGCTATTCCGGGGCGACAATTATATCGACGAAGGTGAGGTGGCCGAGCTTTATAATCAGTTCAAGGCAGGCCTTGGCGACCTCATCAAAAAACAAATCGAAGAAGTCACCGCCTTCAAGAAAAGAATTGATAACTTCCAGAAAACCCTAGTCGATGGGCGTCGGAAAGAGCTCGAAGATAGCCTTAAGGATATAGATTCCAATATCATCCGTCTTGATCGTATTTACCGGGAAAAGCTTTCTCTCATTGATCAGAAAGGTGCTCTAAAAAACCTTCGGCAGACCATTGCGACCTATCAGAAAAAGGTAGAGGATCACGCATCTCTTTCTGCTTTTATTAAAAAGCATGCAGATTACGAGCGCGAGAAGAAGGAAAAGACGAACGAACGAGATGGCCTGGTTTTTCTGCTCGACAGCTTTGTAACTAATTCTTCTAACGTGATCGACTCCTTAGAGCAAACCATTCTCGATATACACGAGGTTGTTGCTGGAAATCGGCAAAGCTCTTTTGAAGTGGAAATAACTAAGAAGAAAGAAGTTGTAAAATTTGAACTCCGTATTTATGATGATGGCAGTCATAGCAATGAGCGTGAGAAGGTATTTATTTACGATCTCGGCCTGCTAACTAATGCTGAAATAGGTAGGCGGCACCCGGGCTTGTTGATACACGATAATATTTTTGATGTCGACTATGACACGCTACTCAGAAGTCTTAACTATCTCGGTGATAACGAGAGAATGCTGGCACAAAAGCAATATATTCTGACGCTAAACAGCGATAAGATATATGAGGCAGATATTCACTCGCGCTTAAGGCTTGACCTTGAGGGCCTCAAGCGAGCCGCATTTACGAAGACTACAAGGTTTCTGAAAGTCAACTACCAAGAACTATCCCTGTAGGATTAGAAGATTCTGTTTGTAAGAAAAATAATTTGGGACTCAAACGTCATGACTTATCCTTCGCGTGAGGCCTGCGGAAAAATTCAGTCTGTTAGCCTTTTGAGCAGGTAGGAAGATTCGATCCGAATGAATATGTCAATCTCACCAGCGACCAGCCCGTTTTTTTGTCAATCCATCGCTATAGCATTGACTGTCAATCTTCGGGTTGCAGATATCGGCCATAGTCTAGAAGTTCTGGGGTTCAGAGAGGTGTCAATGGTGTGCTCGTCATTTGATGCAGGTCACTATTGGCCCGATGACCCGCTGGTAGCAGAGCCCACCGCGCGCGCCAAGCCGCGCGGGACCTGAAAGTACGGCTGCACGCCGCCTGCTTCACAAGCAGCGCGCACCCGGGCTGATCACCGCCGACGCCTGTCAGCGCCCGTATGCGCTTGCGTCTATTCGGGCAAGCTCAGATCTTCTCCGGCCGCTGCCATCTCGGCATAGGCGCGATCCAGCGAGTCGACCACCGTCTGGCTGTCTTTGGCATGGCGCGACACGATGAAACGGATGGCGACCTTATGCAGCTCGACATGGGGAAGCGCCTCCATGCCGAGCTGTTTCATCGCCTGGTTCACCGGGGCTTGGTAATCGAGCAGATAGTCGGCGCGGCGATGCTTCAACATCTCCAGCGCCGACGTGTGGGTGGCAGTTCGGTGCAGGAGAATCTGCAGTTGCGGGTCGTGCAGCATCCGGTTCACCTGCGGCAAATAGTTATAACCGCCGATGGTGATGACGCCTCGCTTGCGCAGGCTGTCGGGGATGGTCGGGGGCGGGGTGTCGGGCCGGTGATAGAGGTTGAGGCTGATGTGGGTGAGCGTTTCGCGGCCCTCGAGCGTATCGGCAAGCAGCTCCGGCTTTCCCGGCGCGCCGGGCCAGAGGTCGACCGTGCCGCTTTGCAAGGCGCCATACAAGCGGGCACTCGGCAGGCCGCGGAACTGCGCCTCAAAGCCCGCATGGGCGAGTACACGCCGAGTGAGGTCGACCAGTGGTCCGCTTGGGCGGCCCTGAGCATCGCTGTAGATCGCTGGAGGGAAGTCGTAGTAACCGACGGTCAGGGTTCTCTGCGTTTCGGACGAGGCAACGCAAGGCGCTGCCAGAGCCGCTGCTAACGGTATCCAGAATAATGGCTTCAAGGTAATTCACTGCCCCTTGTGATTCGCGCACGCCCAAGCATGGCGCGCGACGCCTCCGGCTGTCCAGAAGGGGTGCGCGGGCTTGCGCCGCGGCGATGCCCCCAGCGGACAAGGAGCAGGCTGGCTATGCTTGAGGCTAGCGCTGCCGGGCTGATCGGGTTCGGTAGCCCGGATGATTCGATGGAGAGGTTTATGTATCGCAAGGTATTCACCAGCAAGGTGTTCGATCGCAAGGTGGTGGTGATCACCGGCGGCTGTGCGGGCATCGGCCGCGCGCTGGCCGAGCGGATGGCCCAGGCTGGAGCACGGGTCGTCATCTTCGACCTCGAGCAGAACGCCATCGACGGACTGGTGCAGCATCTGGCGGACCATCACAACGCCGATGTGCTGGGGCTTGTCTGCGACGTGTCGGATGCCGTGGCGGTGCAGCGGGCCGTTGCGCTGGTGGTGGAACGCTTCGGCGGTATCGATGTGCTGATCAACAACGCAGGTATCACCCATCGCAGCCGTGTTGCCGATACCAGCCTGGCGGTGTTCGAACGGATCATGGCGGTCAACTTTTACGGCGCGTTGCATTGCACCCAGGCGGCGCTGCCGAGCCTTGTCTCGCGGGGCGGGCAGATCATCGTGCTCAGCTCGCTGTCGCAGTACGCACCGGTGCCCGATCGCGGCGCTTACAACGCCAGCAAGCATGCGCTGCACGGGCTGTTCGAAACCCTGCGCAGCGAGCTGGCCGATACTGCCGTCAATGTGATGCTGGTGTGTCCGGGGTATACCGCGACGGACCTGCGCAAGAACGTGTTGATCGGTGATGGGTCCACCGCGCCGCAGCCGGTTCTGACGGTAGGTCGCGTGGCGTCGCCGCAGGATGTGGCGGAATCCATCTACCAAGGCGCTCTGAAACGACGGCGGTTGCTAGTGCTGTCGAACCTGGACTGGCGTGCGCGCCTGGTGGCGCGCTGCTTTCCGCGTACCTTCGAGCACCTGCTGTTACCGCGGCTGGCCGGTGCCCGAACTTCGCAGGGCACGGGCTAGGCGGTTGGCGCGTCGCCGTAGAGCTGTTGCATCAACTCGACGTCCCAGTAGGCAGCTTCGATCTTGTGGCCATCGAGATCGCGGACAAAACAGCCGTAGTAGGGCTCGCCATACGCTTCGCGTGGTCCCGAAGCGCCTTCGTCGGTGGCGCCGGCGGCCAGCGCCGCACGGTGAAAGGCATCGACAGAAGCCTTGTCAGGTGCGAAGAAACCGATATGTGTGCCGTTGCCAACGCTGGCCGCCTGGCCGTTGATCGGCGTCTGCAGCCAAAACTCGGGGTAGTCACGGCCCCAGGCAATAGCGCCCGGGTGGGCCATGATGCGCTTGCAGCCGAGGGCGGCAAGGGCCTGATCGTAGAAGGCAGCCGCTTCATCGAAACGGTTGCTGCCCAGGGAAACGTGGGAAAGGATGCTGGGGTTGTGATCGCTCATGGGAACGGCCTCCGGAAGGATGGAGACCAAGCCTAGACCCGCACGCCGTCTCTTGCCTCCGGCTACGTCACCTGGATTCGTCGCGCGCGATGGCCGGCGCGCTGCAGAGCATGAAGCAGCGAAACAAAACGACCGTGGCCAATAGCTGCACCAGCCCGACAACAGAGTCGACCACCACGGCGAGCGCGCCTAGCGCTGTATCGCCAGCCCAAAACTGTGCGGCCATCCAGGCCTCCAGAAGCCACAGCGGCGCCAGCACGACGAGGATGCAGCCGAGTATCAGCAGGAAGTGACCACGGGTTTCCAGGAAACTCTGCTTCAGTGCCGCCAGCGGGCTCAAGCCGCGTATCACCAGCAGGTATTCGGCAAAGGCGATCTTGACCATCACCCACAGCCCGGGCAGCACGAACAGCGAGGCGCCGAGCATGATCAGCAGGGTGCCCAGGCCGGCCAGCACCGCCATCGATGGCCATAGCGGTAACGCGCGCATCATCACCTCACGCAGCGGCGGTGCGTGACCGCGGCTACGTGCATCGAGAAACAGGATCAGCGCGGCGATATACAGCGGATAGAAGATCAGGCCGACCAGCAGCTCCTGAGCCGGCATGGCGCCCTTGCCGATCAGCTGGTCGATGGCCAGGCGAACAATGCTCTCCAGCAGGATCAGTGGCAGGCACAGCCGCGCGATGGACAGCAGGTTGCGGGAATAGAAAAACCAGGCGTCACGGAGGATGGACAGGACATTCATCGCAGGGGCGGCAGCTCATGGGGAAATCAGGCGCGCACTTTAACAGGCCGGTGGAAAAGTAGACGAGGCAGGCGAGGCGAGGGGCAACGATCCTCGGGGTAACAGCCGAAGAAGCGCAGTGTGGTGGCCTAGTGAGTATTTCGACCGGGCGGGCGATCCTGGCTTTGTTCAACGAAGTATTGCCAATGCAGATGGTTTGCATCGGGCTGGTTATGCCAGGCGACCGCCGGCGACACGGGCGCTGCCGCAGTCCATACTGGTTGGCCATTCCTCCGCCCGGGTCGCCGCGTGAAGAAGATTGCCCTGTTTGCTGATGTGCAGAATCTCTACTACACGGTGCGCCAGGCCCACGGCTGCCACTTCAACTATGCGGCGTTGTGGGCCGAGGTCAGCGAGCGCGGTGAAATCGTTGAGGCGTACGCCTATGCCATTGACCGGGGCGATGCCAAGCAGCAGCAGTTCCAGCAGATCCTGCGCAACCTCGGGTTCACGGTGAAGCTCAAGCCCTATATCCAGCGCAGCGACGGCTCGGCCAAGGGCGACTGGGATGTGGGCATCACCATCGATGTGCTGGATGTGATCGGGCGTGTCGATGAGGTGGTGCTGGCTTCGGGCGATGGCGACTTTGATCGGCTGCTCGATCGCGTACGCGCCGGGGGACTGGAGGCGACAGCCTATGGCGCGCCCGGTCTGACGGCGAACTCGCTGATTCGCGCCGCCACGCGCTACGTGCCCATCGAAGGCAAGCTGTTGCTGCGTTAAACATTGGAACGCACGAGCTGAAGCTTGAAGCGAGTTTGCCGGTTGGTGCGACCTGTCCACGCTGTTTTCGCTTGTAGGTTGCGTCTTATGCCTCCGAGCGGAGTTGCGGTGGATGTAAACAGCGACATCCACCCTACGCTTGGCTTCCAGCTTCCAGCTTCCAGCTTCCAGCTTGCTTTCGAGTAAACTGCGCAACCTGTTTTCGTCCTCCCGGTTACCGTCATGACCTTCGCCTCTTTGGGCCTGATCGATCAGCTGCTACGCACCCTCGAATCGCTTGATTACACCCAGCCGACGCCCGTCCAGATCAAGGCGATACCGGCCGTGCTCAAGGGCCGCGACCTGATGGCCGCCGCGCAGACCGGCACCGGCAAGACTGCGGGTTTCGCCTTGCCGCTGCTGCAGCGGCTGCTCCATGAAGGCCCGCAGGTGACCAGCAATTCGGTCCGAGCGTTGGTGCTGGTGCCGACCCGGGAACTTGCGGAACAGGTGCACGAGTCCTTCAAGACTTACGGGCAGGACCTTCCGCTGCGCACCTATGCGGTCTACGGCGGCGTCAGCATCAACCCGCAGATGATGGCCTTGCGCAAGGGCATCGACGTGCTGGTGGCAACGCCTGGTCGGCTGCTCGATCTGTACCGGCAGAATGCCGTGAAGTTCAGCCAGGTGCAGGCGCTGGTGCTGGACGAGGCCGACCGCATGCTCGACCTCGGCTTCTCCGAAGAGCTCGAAGCGCTGTTCAGTGCGCTGCCGAAAAAGCGCCAGACGCTGCTGTTTTCCGCGACCTTTTCCGATGCGATCCGGCAGATGGCGCAGAAGCTGTTGCGCGACCCGCTGTCCATCGAGGTCAGCCCGCGGAATGCCGCCGCCAAGACGGTCAAACAGTGGCTGGTGCCCGTCGACAAGAAGCGCAAGTCCGAGCTGTTCCTGCACTTGCTGGCGGAAAAGCGCTGGGGCCAGGTGCTGGTGTTCGTCAAAACACGCAAGGGCGTCGACCAGCTGGTGGAGGAGCTGCAGGCCGAAGGCATCGCCAGTGATGCGATCCACGGGGACAAGCCGCAGGCGTCGCGGCTGCGCGCATTGGAGCGCTTCAAAGTCGGTGAGGTACAGGTGTTGGTGGCGACCGATGTGGCTGCACGCGGCCTGGACATTCATGACCTGCCGCAGGTGGTCAATTTCGACCTGCCTATCGTCGCCGAGGACTACGTGCACCGCATCGGCCGCACCGGGCGGGCGGGCGCCACGGGTGAAGCGGTGTCGCTGGTCGCTGCTGACGAAGTCGATCAGCTGGCGGCCATCGAAACCCTGATCCAGCAGGTGCTGCCACGCCACGACGAGCCTGGCTTCGTCCCGGATCATCGGGTGCCAACGACCCAGCCGGGCGGGCAGATTATCAAGAAACCGAAAAAACCAAAGAAACCCAAGGAGGGTGCCGGCAAGGGCCGCATCCACCTGGGCAACTGGTTCGATGAAAGCGAGAAGCCCAACGCCAAGCCGATCCGCAAGGTGCCGAGCCTGGGCGGCTCGAAACCAGCGAAAAAACGCTAGTCGGCATATGCCCTCACGCGCTGTGGTTGCCTCGCCACCATTGAGTAGCAGAAGCATCCGAATGAAACGCTGGTCAACGCGGCTGTCATATCGACAACGCCGAGCATCGCTGGAACCCGTCAGCGGCTCTGGGCTTTCCGTGAATCATCCTTACAGACAGTTGAGAGGTCTCTTGTGGCAAACGCGGAAGCGGAGCTGTACTCGCTTGGCCGAGCTGACGTATGGGCTGGCTTCAAGCAGCTGACGCCGATTTCGCTGTTCGTCGTGGCGTTCGGACTGGCCTTTGGTCTGGCCGCGACACAGGCCGGGCTAGACGACTATTCGATCCTGACGATGAGTGCGCTGGTATTCGCCGGGGCTTCGCAGTTCGCCTCGTTGGAGCTCTGGGGCACCCATGTTCCGGTCGTTCCGCTGGTGGTCACGGTGTTTGCCGTCAATGCGCGACATCTGTTGATGGGCGCGACGCTGTATCCCTATCTGCGCCATTTGCCGCCGGCGAAGCGCTATGCCGTGATGCTGGTCGTCTCGGATGCCAACTGGGCGATGTCCATGCAAGCCTTCAATCTTGGCAAGGCGGGGCTTGGCATCCTCTTCGGCGGTGGCCTGGCGCTCTGGACGTTCTGGGTGCTGGGCACCTGGTTGGGGCTTTATTTCGGCAGTGCCATCCATGATCCGGTCAGTTGGGGACTGGACATGGTCATGGGCTGTTTTCTGCTGGCGATGGTCGTCGGCGGCAAGAAGGATCTGCGGATGACCGTGATCTGGATCGTCGCCGGCGGGACGTCGATGTTGGCGTACTGGTACCTGCCCGCCAACAGCCATGTGGTGGTCGGAGCGCTGGCCGGTGGTCTGTTGGGTGCGCTGTGGATGGAGAAGTCGAAGTGACGCTGCAGACGGCGGGATCCGGAGCGCTGGTCATCATTCTGGTCATGGCCGTGGTCACCCTGGTGACCCGTTGGGGCGGAGTGTTTGCCATGTCGTTCGTGCCCATCAGCCGGCGAACGGAACAGTTCATCAGCGCCATGTCCGGTTCGGTGCTGGTGGCCCTGCTGACGCCGATGGCGGTCAACGGGGATAACGGCGCGCGACTGGCTTTTCTGGCCACCGCGGTGACGATGCTCCTGGTCAAGAAGCCGCTGCCTGCGATCACGGCCGGGATCGTCGCCGTGGCGCTGTTCAGGCATCTGGCCTAAGCGAACGCCATCCGCTCAGGGCTTGGTCGAGCTATCAATCCCCAGCCAGCGCAGCATGCCCACCGCTGCCGCTCGACCACTGGCAAAACAGGCGGTCAACAGATAACCACCGGTGGGCGCTTCCCAGTCGAGCATCTCACCGGCGCAGAACACGCCGGGCGCCTGGCCCAGCATCAGGCCCTCGTCCAGTGCTTCGAACGGCACGCCGCCGGCACTGCTGATGGCTTCGTCCAACGGACGCGTGCGCAGCAACCTGATCGGCAACGCCTTGATCGCGGCTGCCAACTGCTGCGGATCATCGAAGGCCTCGGCGGGCGCGAGCTCGCGCAACAGCCCCGCCTTGACGCCCTCAAGGCCGAGCTGACGCTTGAGGTGCTTGGCCATCGATTGCGAACCGCGCGGCTTGGTCAGCGAGCGAAGGATACGCTCCGGTGCATGGTCGGGCAGCAGGTCCAGCGTGACGGTAGCGCTGCCGTTCTGCTCGATTGCCTGGCGGATCTCGGCGGACAGCGCGTAGACCAGACTGCCTTCGATTCCTTTGGCCGTAACGACGAACTCACCCTTGCGCGGGGCGCCACCGGTAAGTGCGAGGCTTACCGTTTTAAGCGGCGCGCCGGAAAATTTGTCCAGCAGATACTGGCTCCAGGCTTCCACTTCGAAGCCACAGTTTGCGGGGCGCAGTGAAGCAATCGAGATACCGCGCTGTTCCAGCAGTGCAACCCAGGCGCCGTCGGAACCCAGGCGAGCCCAGCTGCCGCCACCCAAAGCAAGCAGCACGGCGTCCGCGCGGACGCTTAGGTCGCCATCCGCGCTGTGCAGCTTGAGCCTGCCGTCAGTGTGCCAGCCCAGCCAGCGGTGACGCGTATGAATCTCTACGCCGGCGTCACGCAGGCGGCGCAGCCAGGCACGCAGCAGCGGTGCAGCTTTCATGTCCGTGGGAAACACGCGCCCTGAGGTGCCGACGAAGGTGTCGATGCCAAGCCCGTGAATCCACTCGCGCAGCTGCTCGGGTGTGAACGCCTCCAGTTGAGGACGAAGTGCCGTTGCGCGTTCGCGATAGCGCGCGACGAAAGGCTCGAAAGGCTCGGAATGGGTGATGTTCATTCCGCCGACGCCGGCCAGCAGAAACTTGCGGCCGACCGAGGGCATGGCGTCATACAGGTCGACGGCAATGCCTGCCTGACTCAGCACTTCGGCCGCCATCAACCCGGCGGGGCCGCCGCCGATAATGGCGACGCGAGATTCTGGTGTGCGCATTGAATAACGTGGCCGTGGTTCGGAGGCGGCCATTCTAGCGGTTCGCGATGGAAGTCTGCAGCGAGGGAGGAGAGAGTGGGGCGGGTTACGGAGTTGAAGAAGCCCCGGCGCTGGGAGCGCCGGGGTGCAGCGGGTTAAACCGCGTCGGACTGTTTTGGCTGACGGCGGAAGCCGAACATGCCGGCGAAACCAGCCACAACGGCGTTGATCAACAGGGTGATCAACAGCGCCCAGCTCGCTTGGGAAACACGCTTGGCAGCCTGCTCGGCAGCTTCACGGGCTTTCATCTCGGCCTGAGCGCGCAGTTCCTGGAACTTGATGTAGGCCTGCTGATACTGCTGCTCGATCTGGCTGACCATTTGCTCGGCTTGCTGCTCGCTCATGTTGCCGCGCTCTTGCATCAGGTTGACCAGCGCTTCGCGGTCGGCGGCGTTCAGCGTTTCCTCAGCCTTCTGCTGGATCTGTTCGATCAGCTGGGTCAGTTGCTCATCGGCCTGCTGCGGTTGCTGTTGAGCCTGTTCGACGCGGGTTTGCGCCTGCTGCTGAACCGCTTCGGCGTCCTGTTCCAGATTCTGTGGCGCCAGCTGCGGCTTGCCGGTCTGACGCAGCGCCTGCTTGATTTCGGCCTGGATGTCGCTGAGGTCAAGGTTGATATCCGCCTCTTTGACCTGCTGCTTGATCTCACCGCCAATCGCTGGCGCCACCGAGGCAATGCCGGAGCCGACTGCCTGCAGGCCCGAGCCGACCATGCTGGCCGTGCCCGATACGGCGGAACCGACCAGGCTGGCGATCAGATAGACCGTGACCAGTGTCGTCACTGCCCAGACCAGCAAGCCGTGCAGCATGCCGTGACGAGGCGCCATGCGACCCGCGACATAACCCCCTATGGCCAGCGACACGATGCCGGCGAGCACCATCCAGATAACGGCACCTTTTCCAAGGCCTGCAACAGGATTGGCTTCGGTGGCCGGGTCGATGGTGGCTGTGCCAATGGCTGTACCCAGGAGGTGCAGCAGCAACGAAATGGCCAGAGCCAATGCGATGCCGGCGAACACGGCACTCCAGGATGCATGAGGCCGGTAGCGAGTGCGAACGTTGCGATAGGCCGTGGTGTCGCGGTCAGTTTCGAGCATTGGAGCGTCCTCATTGTTATGTTTGCCAGTGCTTGAACAGCGGTCCAGACGTGCCGGGGCAGTTCATTCACACATAGAAGTGAGGGTTTCGCTGTCGATCGAAGTTCCGCACTGCGGCCTTCGGTGTGACCAGTGGTGTCAGCCTAAGCCGTGGCGCTGCCAGGCGTCGGCGGCGCTGATGTGCAGCTGCGCATGGCGCCGGGCAAGCAGCGCGCGGTCCTTGTCGTAGCCGCCGCCAATCACGCCGACCACCGGAATGTCCCGACCCAGACAGTGTTCGATCACGGCGCTGTCGCGCATGGCCAGGCCTTCGTCACTGAGCGCGAGCAGGCCCAGTGCGTCGTCGCGGTGCACATCGACGCCGGCGTCATAGATGACCAGATCCGGCTGATACAGCGGCAGCAGGTAGCTGAGCGTATCGTCGACGACTTTCAGGTAGTCGGCATCGCCCAGGCCTGGCGCCAAACCGATGTCCCAGTCGCTGCGGGCCTTGCGCGTCGGGAAATTCTTTTCGCAATGCAGTGACACGGTGACCGCGTCCGGCACCTGCTCGAGAATTCGTGCAGTGCCGTCGCCCTGATGCACATCACAGTCGAAGATCAGTACGCGGCCGACTCGGCCGCTCTCCAGCAGCGAAAGGGCGATAATGGCCAGGTCGTTGAATATGCAGAACCCAGAGGCATGGTCGTAATGGGCATGGTGGGTGCCGCCCGCCAAGTGACAGGCCAGCCCGTGCTGCAAGGCAAGGTCCGCGGCCAGCAGCGAGCCGCCGACCGCGCGTACGGTGCGCTGCGCCAGTTGCGGGCTCCAGGGCAGGCCCAGGCGGCGCAGCTCCTCGCGGCTCATGTCGCCGCTGCAGTAGCGCTCGACATAACCACGGTCATGGGCGAGTGCCAGCCTATCGGGCGGGCAGAGTTGGGGACGTAACAGCGCTGCATCCGTGGTCAAACCGCAATCGACGAGGTGGTCGCGCAGCAGCCGGAACTTCTCCATGGGAAAGCGGTGCCCCGGGGGCAAGGCTGGGCTGTAATCGTCGTGAAAAACCAGCGGCAGAGACATCGAATCGGGCCCATTGAGGTCAACAGCGAGTATGCAGAGCCGCCACCGAAATCTTCAAGGAAACAGCACGGACGAACCGATGGAACGTATTGAACTGGAAACACCGCGTTTGCACCTGCGCGCCTGGCATGATGCCGATCTCGATTATCTGCATGAGTTGTGCAGCGATCCGCTGGTGATGCGCTATTTCCCCAAGCTGCTCTCACGCGATGAATGCGCTGCGGTGATGGCGCGCAGCCGGATGCATTTTGCGCGATTCGGCTTCGGTTTCTGGGCGCTGGAGCTTAAGAGTGACGGCAGTTTCATCGGTATAGCCGGGCTGTCCTGGAGCCGTTTGCCGCTGCCGTTCTGCCCGGTTGTGGAAATCGGCTGGCGGCTCGCCCATGAGCATTGGGGGCAAGGCTTCGCCCGCGAAGCGGCAGAGGCGTCGCTGGCATGCGGTTTCGATCAGTTGCAGCTGCCGGAGGTGGTGGCTTACACGGCAGCAATCAATGACCCTTCGCTGACGTTGATGCAGGCGCTTGGCATGCGGCACGAACCTGAGGATGACTTCGACCATCCGATGATTTCCGAGGGTGATCCCTTGCGCCCTCACGTGCTGTATCGAATGACGCAGGATCGCTGGGCTGAACGGCGTCGGTAAGCGCAAGCAGTGGAGCCGCTTCGGAGGAATCCGTAACATTGCGCGCCTGCCTCGTGCCTCGCATACATAAAGGAACTACACCATGAGCGACACCCTAGACACGCTGGTCAACCTGCTGTCGCTGGAACGTATCGAAGAAAACCTCTTCCGCGGTGCCAGCCAGGACCTGGGCTTTCCCCAGCTGTTCGGCGGCCAGGTGGTCGGTCAGGCGCTGTCCGCCGCCAGCCAGACGGTGGCGCCGGAGCGTCACGTGCATTCGATGCACGGTTACTTCCTGCGCCCTGGGGATTCGCATCATCCGGTGGTCTACGACGTCGACCGGGTGCGTGACGGTGGCAGTTTCACCACGCGCCGCGTGAGCGCGATCCAGAAAGGGCAGACCATCTTTACCTGCAGCGCCTCGTTTCAGGCCGACGAGACCGGGTTCGAGCATCAGTTGCCGATGCCTGACGTGGTCGGTCCCGAAGACCTGCTCAGCGAATGGGAGCTGCTGCACAAGCTGACGCCACTGGTCCCGGCGCGCGTGGCGGAAAAGCTGTGCCGTCCAAAACCCATCGAGATCCGTCCGGTCACGCTGCAGGACCCCATCAATCCGCAGCCGATCGAGCCTGTTCGGCACATCTGGTTCCGCGCCGATGGCTCGCTACCGGACAACCCGGCCCTGCACAAGTACCTGGTCGCCTACGCCTCGGACTTCAGCTTTATCGGCACCGCCCTGCAGCCACACGGCGTCAGCTCCTGGAGCAAGTTCATCCAGCTGGCGAGCCTTGACCATGCCATCTGGTTCCACCGCGAAGTGCGCGCCGATGAATGGCTGCTGTACTCCATGGACAGCCCCTGGGCCGGCAACGCGCGTGGTTTCGCCCGCGGCAGTATCTTCAACCGCGCGGGTGAACTGGTCGCTTCGGTGGCGCAGGAAGGCCTGATCCGCGTGCGTGAGGACTGGAAGTGAGCCTGGCCGATGCGCGGCACTGGGTGTTCGACATGGACGGCACCCTGACCCTTGCCGTGCATGACTTCCCGGCGATCAAGCGGGCGCTCGACATTCCCCAGGAGGACGACATTCTGCATCACCTAGCTGCGCTGCCGTCTGACGAAGCCGCCAGCAAGCGCGCCTGGCTGCTCGATCATGAGCGCGAGCTGGCTCATGCCGCGACACCCGCGCCAGGTGCCCGTGAGCTCCTGCACATGCTGCGTGAGCGGGGTTGCCGGCTTGGCGTGCTGACGCGCAATGCACATGAGTTGGCGCTGGTAACCCTGCAGGCGGTGGGCATGGGTGACTGCTTCGCCAGTGATGACATCCTCGGCCGTGACGAAGCACCACCGAAACCCGATCCGGGCGGCTTGCTGCACCTGGCGGACAAATGGAGCATCGAACCCAGCGAGCTGGTGATGGTGGGTGATTTCCGTTTCGACCTGGAATGCGCCAAGGCGGCAGGCGCGCGCGGCGTGCTGGTCAACCTGCCAGAAAACCCCTGGCCTGAGCTGACCGATCTGCACGCCCGTGATTGCCTGGCGTTGCGCCAGCTACTCAGTGGCTAGCCGAAGCATCGCCCAAAGATCGACATGCATTCAGCGGTAGGGTGGATCACGCTCTACCGATCCGCCGCGCTGTCAGGCTGGACCAGGACGCGGGTATGAGAAAAGGGACATCCCCGAAACGGATAGCCGATTTATCCGAGTCGGGAGGATGCAATTGCTAAAGACGCTTCCTTCGATGGCTCAGTAAAGCGCCTGATACAGCTTGCGGCGGTAGGTTGTAACCAGCGCATGGTCGCTTCCCAATAGGTCGAATACCTGCAGCAACGTCTTGTGCGGCAGGCCGTCCGCGTAGCCGCGATTGCGCACGAACAAATTCAACAAGCCGTCCAGCGCCGCTTCGTGCTGCTGGCGTGCCAGCTGCTGAATGGCCAGCTGGTAAGCCGCCTCGTCATCTTCGGCGTCCTGCGCCAGGCGGCTTTTCAGATCGGCCACTTCCGGCAGTTCAGCGGCTTGGCGCAGAAAGGTCAGCTGCGCGCGGGCGCCGGCAAGTGCCTGCTTGTGCTCGTCGCCCTTGACCGCGTCGAGTACCAGTTCGGCTTCGCCAAGCTCGCCACGCTCGGCCAGGCAGCGCGCATAGAGAATCAGTGCTGCCGCGTTTTCGTTGTCTTCGGCCAGCAATTGCTTGAGCAGATTTTCCGCGTCGCTGATGCGCCCTTCGGCGAACAGCGCTTGGGCGGTTTCGAGCAGATCAGCTTCCGGCGCGGCTGGCGCCTGCACGTGTGGCTCAAGCATGGCGCGAATGGCCGATTCCGGCTGAGCACCGGCAAAACCGTCGACCGGCTGACCGTCCTTGAACAGCACCACGGTAGGCAGGCTGCGTACGCCGAAACGCGCCACCACGTCCTGCTCGATATCGCAGTTGACCTTGGCCAGTACCAGTTCGCCCTGATACTCCTCGGTAATCTTCGCCAGCAGCGGCATCAGCGCTTTGCACGGCGCACACCACTCGGCCCAGAAGTCCACCAGCACCGGCTTGTGAAAGGAGTTTTCCAGCACCA
>Ga0208814_1000478_pt1 | contig 24671 bp, 34 predicted proteins | sample MalvirAntarct_55_FD_184253 | JGI IMG/M metagenome (GOLD analysis project Ga0208814, IMG submission 184253) | Marine viral communities from the Global Malaspina Expedition - Malaspina viral metaG Antarct_55 (SPAdes) (version 2) | ecosystem: Environmental > Aquatic > Marine > Oceanic | place...
TGTTGGGAGGAGTGTAGCCTAATTCTTCTGCAATCTCACCAGGACTCTTGTGTTGATCAGCAAACATATACCATATAGTTTCTCTAAGCTCATTAACACTGTTGGGATGACTTCTTTTGTTCCATCCACCTGCAGGGTTCTTAGGTCCTATACGCTTGTCATCTAAACTGGGCAGTTTTGCTGTCCATTCACTGCTTCTGTTGTCAATGTTACTGCCTTCATTTACTGATATTTTATATTCTACTTGGCCTAAGGCCATTGGTCTTCTAGTGCGTTGATTGTGTGCTACTAACCATTCATTGATACAAAGTGCATTTGTGCAACATGCTATGCCGCCATCATACATTATGTACATGTGCCAAGTTCCAGGCATTTCTACTTTAAGTTCTTTTACCCATTCAAAGTAAGTGAGTTTTCTGTAATCTTCAATGTCTACTGTAGCTTTAAAAATATTGCGTATAGCTATTTTTTCTTTGTTCATGTTTTTTCCTTGTTTAATTTAAGAGTCATTTAAAGCCATTTAAATTCTTCATTAATAGTATTTAGTAGTAAGTGTAGGGGTGGCTATTTGATGTGTATATGTAGTGGCTATTGAGCGTTTAAACCACCTAAGTTGACTAGATGTTGGGGTGTTTAGTAGGTGCCTCCGTCTACTGTGGTAACGGTTATATCAGTGTTTTCCCATCTGCTGTTGCCGCTGTTGTATATTAATGCTTGTCCGCCTGACACGCCACTGATTACAACATCAGTTAGGGCCGCTAAACTAGTTGTAGTTCCGTCTGCGGCATTGATCCATTTGCCAATTGATGAATCATATTTAATAATTTGTCCATTTTGTAAACTTGTAATCTTTATATCACTTAAACCTTGTAAGCTAACACTGGCTTCAATATCTATTCCGCTTGGAGTGTATTGGTGTAACGTTCCCTGTCCTAATGTAATTCTACTCATTCTATAGCTCCAATGCTGAATTATAAGTTGTAGCTGCTACTTCAACTGTGTTGTCTTCTTTTAATTTAAGTTCTAATATTCTAAAGAAGTGCTGTGTTTCTCCAGCGCCTGTACCCCAACCAAAGTCTGGGTGTCTAATTTCTATAATATCACTTGATTTAAGAAGCATGCCTTGGTGACTAACTGTTAGTAATACTGTGTAAAGGTCTCTGCTTAAATTTACTTGTTGTGTAACTAGGTCCAACACTTGGGCACTATTTGTTATCATTGTATAGTCTTCTTGTGTTTCAAGAACACTGCCGTTGTCTTCTACCTTAAAGGCAGCACTTTTAAATATAACTAAATCATCATTAAACTTTGTAGCAGGGTTATTAAACACACCTGTATTTTTGTTTAGCTTTGCTGTTTTGTTTGGTAACTGCAATTGCATCTCACCAATAATATTGTCTTTAGTAAATATATGGCTGGTTGGTAAATTTAGTTGTTCATCTTTTTTACGTATACGGAATTCATACTTTCCATCTATAAACAACATCATGCCGTTGCATGTTTCAAGTATCTCACCAATGTTATCAAACAATTGTTTTTCTGTTTGTAGGAATCCATTAATCAATAAGCCGTTTCCACTTCTAGCCGCAGCACAATCTAATCTAGCTTGTTTAAAACTTGCTAAGTTAATGTCAAGTCCTGGCACTAGGTTGCCATTTGCAGTTCTATCAAGACCTTTTCCATAAAATCTGTCAACCATATAATCATACATAACGTCTGCAGGGTTTTGATCTGCACCACTAACAAGTACTTCATTGCCTTCTGCTAATTCAGCAGTGTTTAATAGTTTCTTGCCTTTGCATGTTGCTGTGAATGTTGGCATTTGTCCACCAAATACATTACCATTTGCAGTTAGTACCATTGCTAGGTAACTAATGCCAGTGAGTGTATGTGTAGGTCCCCAAACACTAGAGCCAACACTGGTTGAAACAGCGGTGTCATATGTTTGTGTAAGTGATCCAGGATACCAGTTCCATGTCATAGTTGCGCCATGATATACTGTAGTGCTTATAAAGCCACCCAGTGTTTTTCCACCATTGCTGTTATCAGTTAGTGTACCGCCACTGGCTACATCCCATACTATAGTATCATTGAACCAAAGTTGTTCTATTGTTTCTATTTCACCTTCACACATTGCTAATATTATGTTTAGGTGTGTGGTGTTGTTTGGTTTATTGTCTACAATTGTTTGTATGTTACCTGCGCCGTCACTGCAATCAATGAATACACGTGTACCACCCATACGCTGTCTGCCGTATAGTGGATATATAGGATCATTATTTGATTGTTTGTTTATTAAAACATTACTACGTGCTACTCTAGCCGCACGTGCCGCTTTAGCTTTAGCTTTTTTCTGTTGTTGATATTGGTAGATTGCCATTCCTACTTGTAATGCAATCTTTACAAATGTCTTACCCATGCTGATGTCTCCATATACTGTAAGGTAGTGTAGGTTCTTCTAATGAACAAAGGACCATTCTACTTTTGTTATCACTATTGGTCCATCCCCACCCGTTACATACTATGTAACCACTTGGATAATATTGTTGTTCTACTATCACAATGTCTCCTGTTTCAGGGTTTGGTACTTGTTTGTATCCATGTTTAGGAAGCCACTCTTCAGTTATTTTAAATCTTCTAGCTGTCCTAATGGCGCTAGCTAATGTATTGTATTTACCGTAAATTGCATCTAGTGTTTTAGTACCGTGCATCAAGTCATGATATTCCATAAACAATGTACAACAATCATTTTTACCACGTTCATATGCTTGACTCTTTTTATTACCAAGCCACATTCCTAGTTTTATAATATCTTCTTTAACCATTTTCACGCCAAGTAACTTCTTTTTGAACGTTTACTGCGTAATCAAAACCTTTATCTAAAGGAAAGAATTCTTGTTGGCTTTTGGCGTTTGTGTATCTAGTTGCTACTCTATCAAAGTCACTCCAATGACTGGTAACGTCTATGGTTGCTTGTGTAGTATCACCTTCACTGTTGTATGAGGCTGAAAGCACATCAATATAACCTTTAAATAAAATCATTTGATATGCAACTTTAAAGTCACTCATAAATGTTCTATATATTGTTACTGGCTTATCAATGTATTCAAGTGTTTGAATAGTTTCTAAGGCACTTTCACCTGCTTTAATTTCAACAACTGCCGCTATGCCTATTTGTATTTTATCAATGTTGAATCCTGCATTATCAACTATTGTACTCATACTAAGGAGTCCGCCGGCTGCTTTGTACGTGTTGCCGTCTTCAAGTGTTAGGTCATATGGTGCTTGTGTAAAATAAAAGTTATTTGTTGCATCAATGTTAATTGCTACACTGTCATAGTATTCAATTACTTCACTTGCTACTAATTGCTCTAAAGTTAATGCCATATTATTTAAACCCATCCAAATCAAACATAACACTTAGATAATAGTATCCATTTACATCTACAGTATAAGCAAAGCTGTCATTGCCTAGTGTAACTACTGCATGATACGGATCTTTAAACATAAGCTGTCCTACTTCTTGTGGTTTTCTAAATGGTAGTGGTACTCTAATTTTAACTTCACCAAATACGTTTGCTATGGCAGTGTTTAAACTTGTGTGTAGATTACCGTTCTCATTTGCACCATCAATAAATACTTCACCTCTTGTAAATGCATTAAACTCTGTGCCTCTAAAGCCTTCAAGTAATACTGTGGTATCTCCGCCTAATACTGCATCTTTAACTCTAGGTGTTTTAGTAGTTCCGCCAGTATAGCTTGTTTTCCATAATATGTCTCCACCACCACTGTCTTGTAATATAAAGTAGAATGGTATTGCTTGTCCGTTTGCGGCTTGTGAGATAGCATGGAAGTCCTTAAATTCTTCAGCAGTCATTGCAGGATAATTTACATCCAATGTCCATTTTGTGTGTCCACTACTACGTGTATACTTAACACCACTTTGGCTGTTGTTTACAATAGTAGGAGTATTATAATTGATTTGTGCATCAGTTGGCGTTACTGTAGTTGGCCAAGTTTTACGTTGACTAAATCCAGCTGACAGCCATTCATCATCTGTATCAAATACGTCTGCTTGTTGACTTGGTGTTAATGGTGGAGCAACGTATGTATCTGCTAAACGTCCAATAGTTAACATTGAAACATCACTAACAGCATAACGTGTGCTTGGTGGATTAATTGGTGTTACGCCAGTAATATATCCGCTAGCATCTTGTTGTACTGTAAATGATGGATACAATGCTGGAAGAACACTAGGACTTGTTGCGCCCGGTATCCATCTGTCTGCTAATACTATTGCACCATTAGTAAATGTTGATTCACCTGTTTGGTGTCTGTACTTTTGGTTACCTGAATTAAACATGTTTACACCACTAAAGATGTAAGGCAATGATTCAGTTAAACTTACTTTTAACGTACCTTTTGTAACTACTGCTGGCGTCTCAACTATAATATTATTATTTTCTATAGCAGTTTCTGCAAACTTACCTGTAGTTGAATTAGTTAATGTTGCACCTGCTTCACCAATTTTACAAATGCCTTCACCATTGGCATCACTGCCATTAATTTGTTGCATTGTGCCTAACAAGTGAGTAATGTTATTAGTAGTTGTTAGCATCTTATCAGCGTTTACAATAAACTTGGTAGCATCTACTGTAGGAGTAATAAATGTATTACTGTTTGCCAAGTACCAACTTATTAGTCCGCCTGTTGATTCTCTGTTGTATCTAATTGAACTGTCAGTTGAAGTCTGTGGATAAGCTAAGTTACCTCTAGAAAATACGTGTCCATTATATGTAGGGTTTTTGCCTGCAACAAAACTTTTAGTTGCACAACCAAACGTTGCTGGCTGATTATCAATAAAGTTCATATTAAAATAAGGGTCATTGTAGTAACTAGCAGTTTCAAGCCATCTTTCAGTTACAGTGTTGTATGTAAATACTGAAACAGCTGGTGCAAGGAAGTGTTGAATAGTAATAGTGTTACCATTATCATGTACTTCAAAGTTAGATAGTCTGCTACATTCAATTTCATCTGTATCACGTGTTTCCCAAGTAGTACCATTGAATCTGTAAACTTGAAATCCACCTGTTGAATTTGCATTTGGTTCATACTGTGTATCTAATCTTGTGCTTATTTGTCCAGCAATAACAAATACACTACCATCTGCTGACATTTTAGGTGCTATAGGATGTTCTACTTGGAATGGTGTACCTGCACCTGGTGCAAGTGGGTCTGTATCAAATACACTAGCAAATAAATCTAGTCTAGTGTTAAGGTTTTGTACAATTGTTGTAAAGTGTGTAACGTCATTGTTTTCACCATTGTTGTATTCACTTAGTTGGCTATTCAGATAAAAGAATTCATATCTTGTACCAGTAAAGTATCTATTAGCTTTAGCAAAGTTACTAACCATCATTGTATTATTGTTAGCTACACTTACCATTTCACCAAAACGTGCTGTTGCTGTGTTGCTGGTTACTGGGTTTGGTACTACTGCTTTAACACTACAATGTGCAGTAGGGCTAGTAGTTTCATAAGGACCAATAACAAACACACGTCCATTACTGTCATATGTATGTCCTGGATCACCCAAACATGCGTTGTATCCGTTTTGTGGACTAAACGCCATTACTGCAACATCCTTAATACCATCTTGTGGTCTAGCTGTTGATGCAGTTGTAGTAGGGTTAGCTAATACTGTTTGATTTGTAGCGTTAAAAGTTGTGTCTGACAATACGCCTTGTAAGTCATGTACTGTTGCTGAAAAGAATCCTGGTGTAGTAGGCTTAAGCCCAACTGTGTTATCAAACCAAAAGAATCTTGCGTCAAGTCCAGTACCATAGAATCTGTTTTTTGGATCACTAGCACCAGCCCATGTAAATCTATCACTTACTACGTACTCATCACCTGTCCATTCCATAATTTGATCTGCGGCTGTTTCTGATGTGTAAACAAACACGCCACCATCTTCACTCATAGTTCTAATTTTGTATTCATTAAAGTTAGCAGTATTTTCTGCACTGGCAGTACCATTAACTAATGCTACGCTGTCTAGTGTTACATCTAATGTAGCACCTTTAAATCCGCTGTATGCGTTAGGACTAGCGTTGTTAGTAATATCTACCTTGTATACAGGGTCCCAACTAAGTCCAGCAAAAGCATTTGCTACTGCTGTGCCACCTGTTGTTGGTGTACCTGCACTGGCTGTAACGTTATATTTGGCTATGCTGTAATCTTTAGCTGTAGTTGTACCTGCGGCTTCAAACTTCAATAAGTCTGTTCCACCTGAGTTCCAACTTAAATTAAATGTGTCTGCATCAATAGCTGAAACGTATAACTTTTCACCGTTGTACTTGGCCATAGTTCCGTCAAAGTTATTTAAGAAAGCTAATCCACTTGTGCTGAAACCAACGCTTGTTAGTACTGCTGGATTCCAATTAGTAGTAGTAGCACCTGTAACTAATGTAATGTCTTCTAAATCTTGTACTGTGTATTTTAATAATTCTGTTAAAGCACTGTTTGTGCTTAGTTGTACTGTTGTTGAAGTTAAAACTTTAACAAAGTATGCATTGCTGTTTAAACTTATTAATGTTGAATCAAAGTTACTAGCATCAACTAGTTCACCATCTAAGAGTGCTGGTGTAGCTGGTACTGTAAATGTAATTGGTGTAGGACTAACAGCATTTGTAGCTGATGTAATGTTTACACTAATACGTCCTAGTTCTGCTTCAATTAATGGTTGATTCCAATACTGGTATATTGTATTCTCACCCCATTGTTCTAAGAATGCATCATGGTATGAACTCATCTTTTGTATTGTTGTGTTAATGTCTGCTGTTCCAGGAACTGTGCCAAGATCATTTAAGTATGCTTTGTAAGTTCCGTTTAGTAGTGCTTTAGTTCTTTTAAAAAATCCACTATCATTATCACCCAAATAAATTGGATTGATATAGTCTGTGGCCAAATTATCTGGATATGTAAATACGTTCTTCATTAATAAATCCCCTGGTTGCCGCGCCTGTTGAATGCATTTTGGATAATGCCTTCTATCTGCTTCTTATTATTTATCAGAAATTCTGTACCCGTTTGAGTATCTATTGCATTGAGGTTTATCACTACAGATTGGTTACCGCCTCCAAAGCTATCTTCATTACTGGTTACTCTTGCAGGGCCACTTATAATTTCTGGGCCTGCTTCTCCAGCAATACCAAATTTACCAGCACCTAATGTACCGCCGTCTGCAAATAAGCCTCCAAAGAAACTTCCTATTCCACTTACTGCTGTACTAAACATACTGCCTAGTCCACCACCTCCGCCTCCACCAAAGAGACTTCCAATGATTCCGCCAATGCCGCCACCTGAGCCGCTTTTGCCGCCACCAAATAATCCACTAAAGATATCTTGTAATTGATTACCACCTTGTAGTGCATCTTGTACTAGAGTCATCATAGTGTCTTTAAAGAATCCACTAAAGTCACCTGCGGCTAGTTTGCCATTAGCTAAACTATCTACAATGCTGTCACTTAGTGTTGTGAATGCTGTACTAACACCTTGAGTTGTTTCATTACTTGTAGCTAATACGCCATCTTTCATGTTAACAAACAATGATTGGATTGCGTTTACTAAGTCTGGTACAATACTGTTTTTGTACATTACGTTAGCTAACTTATCCCAAGCTCTGGCTACTCCGCCTGTAACAGCGTCTGTGGCACCCATGATCTTGTCACTTGCATCACCAAACACTCCAGTTATCTTTTCCTTTAGTGCTACTGCTTTGTCAAATATGCCTTGTATTGAATCAGCAACTCCTTGGAACCATTTAACTACTGTCTGAACAATTTCTACAATGCCTTCAAACGCACTTTTTAAATATGGGATAGCTTTTTCTACTAGAGGAGTAATTGCAGTTGCAATATGCCCTAGTACTTCAAATAACGCTGAAAGTATTGGCCAAACAACGTCTGTTAATATTGTTCCAAGTAAACTTAGTGCTGGCTGTAGGTTATTAAATGCTGTCTTGACGCCATCAATAAAGGCTGGCATCTTAGCTAATGCTTTATCTGCTAGGTCAACTAGTAGTGGTAATAAAGGTGTAATAACATCAGTCATCATCTGACCTAAACCTGCTTGTAGTCTACCTATTGTGTCATTGAATTTCTCTGCGTTCTCTGCGGCCTCAAGTGGAACAATATTACTATGAGCTTCTACGTCTGCTAGTGTTGCTTCTAATTGTCCTGCGCCTTTGTTTAAACTTGCAAATTGCTTTTGGATTAACGGACCTGCACGTCCACCCACAACTTTAGCAAATTCTTCTGTTGAAATTGTGCCATCATTGAGGCCTTTAACCATTGCTTTAAGCAATTCTGGTCCTGATTTAAGTTCACCGTTTGACGTCTTTACACTTTCACCAAGTTTGCCAACAATCTCATCAAAACCTTTTCCGCCTTCAATACCTTTTTGTAGTGCGGTTGATGTGTTAAGCATGGCTCTATCAAATGTAGCCGCATCAATGCCTGCTTCATTCATAGCTCCTTTTAGTACTTGAAAACCTTTAAATGCTTCACCACTTGCGGCTGCGCCTGCGGCTCTTGCACTCTTTGCTAATGAGTCAAATTCATTTATTTTATCACCAACTATTTTAACTACTCCAAGTGCGGCTAGTGCTCCTGCCGCTACTCCTAGTGCTGCCTTAAACTTACCAGCACCAGCTGTTAATCCTCCTAGTCCACCACTAACCTTTTTTATAGGTCCACTAGCGTTGTCCTTAGCGTTGATGTTAATGTTATAATCTGCCATTAGCGTTTCCTTTTATTAGCCTCATTTACGTATGTGAAGTATTTAACCCAGCCTGCAAGCTCTAAAGTGCTTACATTATGAAGGACCCATTCCACACTATTTCCCATTTGTTCTGCAATTCTAAATAGGAATAGTGTATCAAGATCCTCTGTTAGTTTCCCAGGCTTTTGTCACCCAAAGATTTAGCGTCATTTATTAATGTGCAAACTCTAATGATTACGTTTGGATCAACTTCACGCATAAGAATGTCTCTATCACCATGACTGAATAGTCTCTTGCCATCTTTGTCCAATGCTTTTTGTAGCAGTGTTTCTACTAAGGCAGCTACTAGCTCACCTTTGGCATGTAGTTCAATCACTTTCTTTTCTTGCACAAATGTTGATACGTTTTTAAAATATACTGTTGTTTCCCATTCAGGTACTTCAATCTTGTTCATCTCACCACTTAACTGATCTCTAAAATGGCCTTTTGCGTTGTCTAGTATCTTACTCATAATATTATTTCCTTGTTGTTTTGCGTAGTGCAGGTTCAACTATACCAGCTGGTGCCTGTCTACTTGTTTTGTTAGTGTCTAAAATTCCAATATATGGAACCTTGTTTCTGGCTAGTGGGATAGTTCCCAATGACTTACCAAAACTTCCTTTTGTGAAAGTGTTGACCCAACCTTTACGTGCGGTGCCTGTATCTATTGGGGTGGTAGCACGTAATTCTTGTACAAAGCGTTTAGAGAAAGAGGACAGATCACCGTTAATTTCCGTATACAATTCTTTAACAAAATCTTTCTTATTATCTGCCATCTGTCCTTATTCCTAACCGTTGCCTATGGTACTAAGTCCGTAGTTAATGCACCATTACCAGTGAAGCTTACGCTTACTGTTTGGACATCACCTAAAGACGCACCGTTTTCAATGCTTGTAACCAATGCACTACCTGAGAAGGTAACACCTGGCTTTGCAGCATAGTCTGGGTAAAATATTAACGCAACTTCTGTTCCAGCTACTAACTCAGTAGTGGTTAAGTTGTTTGCGTTTGCTGCGTCTGCTGTAGTATCTGCAAAGTTAGCTTCACAGCTTCCTTCCCACATTAGCAAACCTGTTTTGTGGTCTTTATAACCGTTGCCGCCCATTGACGTACAATCTAAAATCTCAGCTGACTGTGTTAGACTCCAGTTTGTAAGCATGGCAACATTGGTACCATCTATTGAGAGAGCACCACTTTTTCCTGCGTAACAATTTGACATAATTGTTTTTCCTTATATGTTATTTAATGTATAACAATATTCAATTGTGAATACCATCCTACAACTTGCAAAGGGCGCACTTTCACCCGTTGCTACAGTCTCTACTCTTGAGAGCCTAATATCTTCTACTAACGGAGTCCCGTTAACAGTCAATGATCTATCAGTCATTAGCGTATTTTCAATAGCTTCCACAGCAATGTTCCGCTGTGTATCTCTTTCTCTTCCACCAATAAGTAATATTATGTCCACCTCCAAAGTACCCATTCTAACTTGTCCGTTTGGAGACATCTGCATAGTAATATCTTCAATGTCTTCATCACTTGTTTCAATGTATACTGCTGGAAAGGCAGTCTTAGCTAATTGATCAGGATCAATTGGATCCCTTACAACTTTGCCTAGTCTTACACTACGTTGGGCTTTGAGAAGTACGGTAACTTCTCTGAGTATGTCTTCTCTTCTAGCCATTATCTTAGCAACCTAGTCTGACTTACTTGTACAACGTCCGTATTAATGTCAATAGTTCCATCATCATTAAAGTCATATTTTATACCTATACCAAATTGTAGTTCCCATTCTTCTGCAAATCTATCTTTATAAAAAGTTAGCTGTTCTCTAAAAGGATCACCCTCTGGTCTAAAAGTACTTAGTCTAGGTAAGATATAAGCATATAGAGCTTGATATACGGTAGCTTTAGTCCACTGTGCATCAACTAATTTGCTAGCATCAAACTGACTACGGCTATAGAACTTATTCCACCATTTGAATTGGATCATGTTAGTAACATCTATCTGAGCTTTCAGTAGATCATCTGTCCAGTCATCAATTCCTTGATCAAACATTTCTGGTGCGTACTCTTGTAAATTGTTATTGTTAGCAAATGCCATTTTCTATTCTCCTATAGTAGTGTTGTTAGTGGGACTTGCGCCCCACTAACTACCTAAATAATTAGGCTATCTTATGCTGCGTCTTGTACAATGATACCACGTGTAGCATCAATAACTTCAATACCAAATGCTGCTGAAGCAACAATATCAGTACCAACTGCGGCTGCACGGCGTTCAAATTCAACTTTAACGCCACCTTGCATTGCCATACGCATTGCGTCTGCTGAGAAAACTGCAAACTTAGTATTTGTAAGGCCTGTGTTAGCATCTGTTAAGTATGCTGACACATAAACTGGTACACCAGCTACCATGCCAATGAAACCTGAACGCATTGCTGCATTTTGTGTTTCACTGCCAGCGTATGCTGAACTACCAATAATTGACATAAAGCCAGCATATGCTGTTGCTGAAACTACACAGTTAAGTGCACCTGTTTCACCGGCTGCACGGATTGATCCAATTGCTTTGAATACTTCATCAAGCAAGTTAAGAGCAACAATGTCTTCTTGTGGTGTTAAGCCACCAAGTGCTACAGATACTTTAGTATCAATAGTCTTAGCAATTGCGTTACCAAGGATTCTACCAAAGTCATTAAAATCTGCACCCCCTAAATCACGTATAACCGCTCTTGATGCTATAAGGTCTAAGTCAATAGTTTTCTTAGTGTTAGAAGGTAGGTTAGTTGGGAAATCCGCTCCGGGATCTGTTTCAGTTCCACCAGCACCATTGTTTACAATAGTAGTAGTAGTTGCAGAACCCATTACAGCTACTTGAGCTGAAGCTGAACCTGCTGGTACTTCTTGGATTGGTACTAGTAGACCTGGTAGGTATAAACTAGTTTCTTGTGCCGCATAAACTGTTGCGGATTGTACTGGGATCATAAGGGCTGTTAAGTTGATGCCTGATCCATATTCATTTGCGTATGCCATGTTATTTTTTCCTTATATTATGGTTTATAAACTTAAACTTGCCCAGCTGCTTTCATCTTTTTATAGATTTCTCTGTGCTCTGGCTTGTTCATGTCAAGTTGTGCAAGATCTAACTTCTGTTGACTTGCATTATTTGTATTGCCTGTACTGCCTGATCCAGCTGGACCTGCAGACTTAAAATACTGGTTACTTGATAGGAACTCTTCTACTAAGTTGTCAACAGTCATAGGGTCCGCATTATCTGTGTACCTTTGCTTGCCGTCATTATCAGTAACCATTACGTTACCGTCTGTACCTAGTGTAATGTTCTTTCTCAATAGTTGAGCTACATGATCAGGGCTTACTGCTTTAGCTTTACTAGAAGCGTTAATCAGTGCGCCGTCAATTTTAATTGTCTCAAGTTCACCACGTAGTCTTGATACTTCCGCATCTGACTTCTCTTTGTGTTTCTTAAGTACACTATTAAAATCTTCTTTCTTAATCAGTGACTCTTCCTCAACTTGCTCTTTCAAGCTCTTGAGTGCTTTGTATTCATCCACGTTAACGCCATCATATTTTTTGTTAACTTGGGCAACACGTTTGCCAATTAATTCATTTACTTCTTCTTGAGTAAATGTCTTAGTTGTTTCAACCTGGGATTCTTTATCTATTTGGCCTGTTGCTACATCCCCAGTGGCTGTAGTTTCAGTAATACCATGAGTTTCATTCATTGTCATGTCAATATTCCTTTATTAGTTAGGGTTGTGAGTACTATTGTACTAACTTGTTTATATGTTTATTTATCCTTTTACTCTTCTTCAGATTCTATGGGCACCCAATAGTGCATGCAATTGTACCCGCCTCTTACTACAAACGGATCACCTGGTTCTTTACCAGCCCATGAACTACCATACCATATATCATCAATTTCTTCTCTGCCCATTTCTGCGCCCAGCATATCAATACAAAATGGCCTTGATGTTGCTATAATGCCTCCACTGTAACGGAACTTTTCTATGCCTAAGCGTTTTGCTCTACTTGCGGCAAAGCTTCCATCAAAGCTTCCTATGCTGTTGTCTACAGTACTACTTAGCTTAACTGCTAAACTGTTTGCTGTAGCTACATCTCCTGGTAACTTCTTTCTAATCCTTGCTCTGATATCTGTTATTTCTCTACCAGCCGCTCCAGACTTTAACATGTTACGTAACTTACGTTGATCACGGCGTACATCTGGATCATTACTTTCCATTAGTACTCCACTAATTCTGCCTCTTACTTGATTACTTAAACTAGCAAGTGTAACACCTGCTACGGTACCTAATACTATTGTTGATATGACATCTTCTGTGTGTCCTGTAACAGTACTACTTAGGTTGTCCTGACTTAAGCCCAATAACGTATCTTGTGCTAATATATCTGCCGCGTCTTGTCCAACGCTACTTTGGCTAATATAATCTTCACTCAAGTTGGTTAATGGGGTTGCCACATCACGTATGCTCTGAGCGTTTGCTTCAAAGGCAGCTACAATTTGTGGTCTTACTATCTCTATAGGCAGTCCTTGTGTTACCAAGTCTGCTACTTGAATCTCTAGTGCCTTACTTGAGTCATACGTTCCATTTTGTACGTCCTCTAGTGTTTCTACTAGGATGCGGTCATGTTGTTTTGTATCAAATGCCATTAATATAAGTCTACATCATCTTCATGCATTGTAAAACCCATCTCTTCAAGTGCTAGGTGTTGTTCTTCACTTTCAACTGCAACACTTTTACCACTCATAGGGTCTAACATTTCATGAGGTACAAATACATCTGATGTACGCATGTCTGAAAGTATTTTGCTTTGTACTTCTGCGTCATCTACTATTAATGCTACTACTTGTTTGCTTATTTCATCTTGGAACATCTTGTTGTTAACACCTGAACTGCGGGCTTGCATTAATAGATTAAGTTCTAAGAATTCATCACGCATATCAAACGTATCAGGATATTCAATACTGAAATCAAACGGGTAGTTCATGTCTTGCCAATCTAACCAAATGCCCCACATCAATAATTCTGTTTCTCTTAATGTGTCTGCAATGTCTGATAGTTTAGCGTTAAGTAATTGGCGTTCTGTTTGTAGTGCTACACCACTCATTGGGCTTCCAGTAGTTGCTTGTATGGCACTGGTATGTGTCATGCGTTGAATACTGAATACACTGTTCTCAATAGTTTTTAAGATACTGTCTGTTGTACTTAAACTAGGTTGTAATAGATATGGCTTAAGACCTGGGTCAATGCTTTCATCTAAGTTAAGTATTGCACCAGCACCAGCTACTGCATCTGTTGATGTTGGCTTAACAAGTGTAGGATGGGAACTTATTTTCAAATGTTGTTCTACCTCACTTGTACAATTGTAAATAAACTTTTGTTGATCAGCTACGTCTGCAATCAAACTATAACCAACACCTTTAACTGGTGACCTTAATGGAGCGTGATGTACAAAAGGTATGTAGCCCAATGGGTTTGGATACTCATTGAATTCAACAACCTCTTCATAACTTCCAGTTTGTGGGTCTTTGCTTATTTTGTACTTGTGTACTTCATCTTCATACCAGCATGTAAAGTTTACATACTCTGTGTTTTCAGATTCACGTACTTTAATATGTTTTAATGTAGGCTTGCCTGCTACGTTACGTTCATAATACCAATCTAATACATTCTGTGGAGTGTATGTAGCGGCGTATGCACGTATGCCTAATGCAATTGCTTCAGCTTCTGTTTCTACTTTGTAACTGGCCTTATCTACTAGTATCCAACAACTTCCCATCACCATAGCTAAATCATTAGCTGTCTTAAGAAAGCTGTCTATGTTTTGTCCGTCTTGGTCTGTATCATTAAGCCATTGTTCTACTAATGGGTTATGTACTAATTGACCTAAGTCTCTTTTTGGTAAAGTTCTAAACAAGAAACTACGGTAAATGTCTATAGTAGTTTGTACATGGTTATCTAATGGTGTACTGTACAAACGCTTTGCGTATTGGTTTCCTGGTTGTTGGTTCTCACCAAGGTAGTGTGTTAAGTAGCTTCCGCTTTTATAAAGCTCTCCACCAATATAACTTTTGTAGTGATAATTTGCTTGTTCAGCAACCTCAGTGTAAGCTGCGTGTGTTTGTTCTAATTGCTCTATGTTCAACATATTTTTCTATTTCCTTTAAAGGTTACTAACTAAGTTAACTTCATTAACTCTACAACATTGATCAGATATTGTTTAATATTTAATATTATTTATCCAATTAATAATGACCAAATAACGTAGGGGTACTGTTGGTTACTATTGCACTTGGTCTCTTTATTGGATTAATCCAATGTACCAAGTATCCTAATGCGTCATTTGCGTGATCTAAGTTACTGCTCTTATCCGGCACTTGTGTACCTTCTTTGTATGTTTGTCCACTAATGCACTTAATCATCATTTTGCATTTAGGATCAATGAATAGCTTTACACTACCATCTACACTTTTCAAACTAGCGTTAACACTAGCTATCCTGTCTTTCACAGGAGGATTGATATTCTTTACTTTTAATATAAACCCTGCGTTTCTTAGTATATGGTGATCACTAGTATTTGAACTTGTCTTACGTGCTTGTCCACTAGCATCTGGATATACCCACATTCTATTGTCAGGGAATCTGTTTAGTAATTCTTCTGCCATTTCAAAAGTGTTTGATCCTTCCATCTTAATCTCATCTATTACGCTTATCTCATTGCCATTAATTCTACATATCAAACTTACAAGAGGTGTAACGTTAAAGTCCATTGCTACGTGTAGTATTTCATTCTTCTTAATATCACTAACGTTTTGCGGTACAATGTGTTTACTACTATCCCAGTTATAATAAATGGCTCCTGCGTATGTTTCAAAACTTGCTTCATATTCTTGTCTAAATGACTTTTCATCCAATTCATTTTTAGCGGCTTCTATTTCTTCTAAGGGTACATTGCCACCATCTAATGTAGTAAACTGAAATGCACTCCAATCCTTTTGAGTGTGTGCGCCTTGCCACAGTTCATATACCCAACTTGCTTTGCCTTTGGGACTTGTAATAAACAATCCCTTTCCTTGCCTGTCACTTAATGCGGGTCTACATACTTCAGTCCACATACGTTGATCAATCATAGCACATTCATCCATTACTAGATAATCCATACTTACTCCACGCAAGTTATCTGGGTTATCAGCACTACGCAAATATACTTTGGTATTATTAACTAGAGTAATTGTTAGTTCACTTTCATTAATCTTCTTAGCCCAACGGGCTCTTATAAATTTTTCCTTCAAATCATCCCACAAGATTTGTTTACACATTTTATATGTAGGCGCTACATAAAATATTTTACTGTTGGGATATCTAGCATGCTTAGCCATTTCATGCATACTAAGCCAACTCTTCCCCCAGCGTCTACCAGCTACTACAACTTTCCATCTGTTAGGATTATCACTAACAGTTTGCTGTACTTCACTTAGTGGCACAGATTGTCTCAGAGCTGTTGCTGTCTATGTATTCACCATTGTTAAAGAATGTTCTAACTATAGTTTCTTTACGTAAACTCCCATCCTTGATTTCAAAGCTGTGGAACTCTTGTCTCTTTAATCCTTCACGGGGTTGATCTAAATGCAAATTATTTTGTGCATCATTAATATGTTTTTTCATTTTACTATTCCTTGTTTAACTTCTTTGAGTTGCTTACATATAGACCAAACCAAGCTGCGCCAGCACCTACAATGGTACTTACAAAGCCTGCTTGTGCGTTGGTAGGATCTTCCAAACCCATAAACCATTGTGTAGCATCATAAAATGCAAACATATAGCTTAGGATTAGAAGCCTGGGGATTATACGCCAGCTGTCTAAATGTTGTGGTGTTAGTTTCATTATTTCTTCTTAGGTTTCTTTTTCTTATATGCCATGTTCTATCATCCCTATAACTGTTGACACTACTAGAATGCCAAGTACCCACCAGATCCTATTGTCTAGCTTTTCTATTTTCTTAGTTTGAGTTTCCATATCTTTTTCAATATGATACAAATGATTGTTCTTGATAGTTTCAATATCAAATTGAATCCTACCAATGTCATCAGTATTTTGCTTAGTGACCTCAGCCCATTCATGTTGTGCGTTGTCTTTTAACTTTGCTTCAGCCATTGTAAGTCTTTCCTGTTAGTTAGTCTGTCCAAGGTAATATAGTTCCACTATCATCATCTAACGGTTCAGTCTGTTGATTAAGAATGTTTTTACCAAGCCAAATTTGCATAGTAACATTATTCTTTTCAACTGCGTTTCTCCATTGTGCTCTGCGTAGTGCTATCTTACCAAGTGTTTTTCCAGTATCTATTTCTTGTGAATAGTTTCTCTTTAGTGTGTCAGTACTTACCCCTAGTACATATGCCATTTCTTTTTGTGTGCATTGTATCTCACACAACTTTTGTAGAATGGCAGTGTCTACAGTTTTCTTTGGTGCGCCTTTGACTTTTTCCTGTTTGTCCTCAGTGCTGTCCGCATTTTTGCTCATGGTAGAGACTCCTTTAACTTATTGTTGCGCCTAGTGCTACAACTTTCCAATTTGATCCATCATATACTGCTAGCGTCTTAGCACCGGCATTACCGTTGGATACATATATCAACATGCTTGTTTCTTTACTTGGTAGTGCATTGGCTTCTGCTAATGTGTATTCAGGTATTGAGTATGGTACGTTTGTACTAAAACTAACTGCACTTACTTCTGCACGTCCATTGTCACCTGTAGATCCACCAGTAGCATTACCTGCTGTACTATCATTTTGAGCTTGTATTCTTAATTTATTATTTTTACTATCTGAATTATATGTTGCACTAATTTGTCCTACAGTATCTGTTGACAATGCATCATTTGTTATTTGAAACTTAATTGCGTTTTGTACGTCATTAGTAAGACTTTGACTTCCATAGTCTAGATTAAACGTAGCTGAGTTAGCAATAGTAACACCTAAGTCTGCACTCATGTCTGTGTTTGCACGTAATGCGTGTGGGCTTAGTGTGCTTCCACTGTTAGTACGTCCACTGTTGATATCTAATCTGTAGCTTAGTTCTGCTTTGTCTTGACCTAATGCTAAAGTACCATTGAAGTGTCCATTATGGAGTGTGGTATTACTATTTTTAACATAACCAAGTATTGTTTCTTTTGATGTGGTTCCATCATCACTTAGATGTGCAATTTCAAATTCATCATTAGTATTGCCTCTGTGACGGAAATCAATAACACCTTGTGAAATAACACTTCCACTATCATCTTGTTGAAACACTAAACTTGTTCTACGTTGACTGGCAGCTGTTGCCATTGCTCTTAATGCAAGGCTTGGTTGTCCAATACTAACGTTGTGTAGTTCTACACCATATTCAGTGTCTAGAAAATTTACACCTACTGCGTTAGCTATATTTAAATCACCAGTCATAGTTCCGCCTGAAGTTGGTAAACCAGTTCCAGTTGTATCTACATATGCTTTAGTGGCTGCATCTTGGGCACTTGTAGGGTCACCCATGTTTGTTATTTTGTTAGTACGCATGTCTGGTGCGGCATTGATTCTCATGCCAGCTGCGCCTGGAGTTATATCTAATCTAGCTCCACCTGAACCAACATCAATAACGTTAGTACCCAAGTTAAGTCCTGTAGCATTATTGCCTGAATAGGTAAACAATGCACTAGCTAAGAATGTTTGTGTATCATCTGCTAGACTTACTGCGTCAGTACCATCTGTACTAACATAAAGAATTCTTGCGGCTGTATCCATTGCTATTTCATTTGTAGCTATGTCTCCTGCTGGGCTTCCTGTACCACGTTTTGGTTTAATAATGCTCATTAGTATGTTCCTCCATCAATTGTTGCTACTTCAAGACTACCAATGTCTACTGTGTTTCCATTTGAAATAGTTAAGTTAGGGCTAGTAAAACTCAGTGTTTGACTATCTGTTTCTGCGGTTAAGTATCCTGAATCATTTGTCCATTGTGATATGTTACCGCTCTTGTTAGTAAATGTATCAGTACTAGTAGGAGTAACTGTTCCTGTAGTAGTTGAATAGTTTGCATCATTAGTAAACATACTAATGTTACCTGATTTGTTAGTTAGTGTATTTGTTGAATCAGCAGTAATATAGCCTAGTGTTAGAGGTGTTAGGTCTACACTGTTGCCTCCACTGATACTAAGATTAGGAACTGAGAAGCTTAATGTTTGACTATCAGTTTCAGTTGTTAAGTAACCTGCATCATTAGTCCACATACTGATGTTACCTGATTTATTAGTAAATGTATCTGTACTGGTGGGAGTTACTGTTCCTGTAGTAGTTGAATAATTTGCATCATTAGTAAAAGTACTAACTGGTAATGCGTCTACTTGTGTACTAGTATAATAAGGACTCAATGCACTGGCTACTAAGTAAGCACTGTCATTTGTCCACATACTGATGTTACCTGATTTATTAGTAAATGTATCTGTTGAACTTGGTGTTACTGTTCCTATTGTAGTTGAATAACCTGCATCATTAGTCCATTGTAGGTTTGATCCTGATTTGTTTGTTAGTGTATCTGTTGAATCTGCTTTAATAAAGCCTTGACTGTTAGTGTCTATTACACTTTGTGTTCTAGCATCTGTATAGTATAGATTAGAACCTTCTGGTATTTGTGTAGTAGTAAGTACAACAACTCCTGTAAGAGTGTTAACACTGTTTACTGCACCTGTAAGATTAATACTTGCTGGAGTAATGTTAATGCTTACTAAGTCATTAGCTTCTGTTACTTCTACTGCAAGGTTTAGATCATCTGTTGGTAGTGTTGTGTATACAGTCATTATGGTGTAACTCCTTGTCTAATAAAGGCGTGTCCTTGTAATATTCTTGTTTTAACTGTAGCAGTGTCCAACATGATTACATCATAAACTGCTGTTCCTGGATCCATTCCGGCTGTTTGTACATCAGTCAAACTAACGGTAAATGTGCCTGCGGCAGCGTCTACTATACTTGTAGTAAATTCTGTATGCCCAGTTGTATGGAACGCTTCTTTAATTCTTCCTGTAAATGTATATCCTGATATATTCAAAATTACATTATTCTTTTTGACCTGAAAGCTTCTTATAAAGTCTGCATTCTGGTTTACTGTTATATTATATTGGGCTGACATAGCTAAAATAAACTCCTTATTATAAATTCAAAACCAGCATATCCCCACGTTAGCGTAAGGTAGACTAATACTAAGTTAGAGAGGGTTGTTAGGCTGTTAACTAATTTTTTTAATTCTTCTTGCATGAGTATGATTCCTTGTTTAGTTGTTTACAACTTTATTTATCCATTTTAAAACCGTAGAGAAAAAGCCCAGCCCATACAAGGAATGCAAAGGACCGGGCTACCACTTCTAATCAGAACCCCCACCGGTTAGACTGGTAACACTATTTATTGCTTTTTGGAATAATTCATGGCAGAATGGTTGGCCATAAAAAAACCCACACTGTTTAAGGTGTAGGTTTAAAGGTGTCTAAGTATAGAAGTTCTGCACTAACGGCCTCTAGAATAACTGTTTGCTGATTATCTAACTTAATTTCCTAATATTATTTAGCCTTAATTGACTTATAAATTGCATAGAAAGGTAATCTAATAGTGTAGTATACCAGCTTAATACACAATACGCACATTTTAACTGTCCAACTACACACTGTCCAAATTAGGTGTGCGGCCACAGTAAATAAAAATATAAATGGTGCAAATATAAAACCTAATAAATGTATAATCCAAATACCCATTACGCTGTCTCCTCTACCATTTTAATCCTGTGCCATTCATCAAGAGATTTGTTTACTCTTAGCTTACTACTGCGTTCCATCCATTTCTGCATTCTATCCATTGCACCTTGTGGATCATTTTCTTCCCACATCAGTGTAGCAGTTGTGCCAATAACTTCACGCATACGCATACAGTCATACGGTTCTGCTACATAGACATTAAATTTGTATTTTTTCATTACGCTGTCTCCTTCTTAATAATATAAAGTTTAAATTCAAACTGTTTTGTAAGGCTCTCAAGATCTTTGCTTAAATAAGTTGTATCAACATTAAGCTGATCTGCTACTGTATACACCATGTGTTGCAAGTTTTTAACCTGTGTATTAAGTTCTTCTCTATAACTAGCCAAAACAGTCTTTTCTTCTTTGCTTACATTCAACTTGCTCATTTGTTTTTGACCTAGTTTTGTAACAAGATCTTGTAGTTCATTCAAAGGTTCTAGGAAGTCAACCACTGCTGCCTTACCTGATAATTTTTGTATCATTAATTCTTCTTGTGTCATTACGCTGTCTCCCCTAACATTGCTGCTCTAATACTTGGATCATCACATTGAATGTGATTAAACCTATCACCGTTCCAATCATCTTGTTCTAATACACCAGCTGCAACACAAGTTGAAATAGCACAAGTCCAAATTATAAGATTTTGAATAAGATCTTTGTTAAACTGAAATGGACCTTTAGTCATCTTAGCTAACTCTTTACTTGCCCAAATCATTCTTTGTTGTTCTTCAGCAACAAACTCTTCTCTGGATTGCTTATACACTTCCATAGTCCTATTTGTTTTTAAGACGCTTACTTGTTTATCAGCACATTCTTTAAAATGTGCACCCATTTGAATTGCATCTACTCTAGGCATATCCATTGCGTCAAGTGTCCAATTTGAAAATTCAAAGCCGTTAACATTATCATTTGCTTTGTAACCCCAATAAAACCCTATAAGATCTGTATTTGGGTGTAATAAACTCTTAACAGTTGCCTTAGTTGCCTTAGACGCTTGCTTTGCTTTAAATGCTTTAGCTCTTGCGTTTGCTTTTGCTTTACCGTTTAATTTGTTTGACATATTGTATACTCCGTTTTGTTTAATAAGCATTATTGCTTAATTTCTTACTCTATACTACTATTATAGCGTAAGATGTCTTGCTTGTCAACCTTTATTTTACGTTTATTCCTGTCTTACCAAACTCTCTGGTTATTACTGTAGTTTCTTCAAGGTATCTAGCTTTAGTAGCTAGATTCTCTGCTAATACTCTTTCAGCTTCTGCATCTACTTCAGCTATGTAACTTAGTATTGCACTGTATGGAATTAACTTTAGTATAGTCTTATACATATTATTTCTTCTTTTTACGTTGTTTTACTACTGCTGTAGCATTTTTAATAGCTTGTAGGTATTCTTCAGCACTGGGTTCTGTATACTTAAACTCTACTCCTATAGCATCATAAACACTTGCCCATTGCTTGCGTGTGCGTTTGCAACGTTGAATCATGTTTTCTACATCAAGTTCAGGATCCCAGCCTTCAATCATTTGCTGAATTTCCTTTTAACTAGGTCTGCTTTTTCTTGTAGGAATGCCGCTGTAGCAAGTAATCTCATGTTACGTTCACTTAGACTTGGATGTGTTAATCTCCAAAGAAATCCTGCATCTTCTTTAGTTAGGCGCTTGTATTGACTAAGATTGAATCTCTTTAGTATTGTTTTAGCATGACTGTATGCTTCTGGCGGTGTGTTGTAGTTGTGTACTATTCTAGCCGTAGTCTTAGTCAGCCACATGTGACTGTTTACATGATGATGGTTCTTGTTCCACCATTTGTTAAAACTTTTGTTTCTTTCAATGTTCATTTGCTTACTCCTCTGTATGCAGCTTTATCAAACTGTTGTCCACTTACGCTTTGGCTTTTTTGTAATTGACTCATAGCATCAAATTGTTTCATGCTACAATTGTATATCTTGTGTCCTACCCAAGTGCCAGCTAATTTAGCTAACATTAGGTCTTTTTCTAGTTCACAGAGTAATTGATATTCTTTTTTATCAGTAACTCTTATGCCTTGTATCCAACTCCATATCTCTATAACCATTATACAGTTTCCTTGTTATATGTTAGTATTTATGTTAAATCTATCACGGTCTAATCTGAGCTTGGCTTAACCCATACACTCAATTGGTTATATACATATCTCTCTTACAGAGAGAAAACATCAAACAACAACAACTTCATTACATTCAGTTGTTTTTTGTTTATCTGTTTAATTTACTGCTCTTCCTTTCAAAGGAACATTAAACATTTAATTGATATATTATATGTTTTATATATACTTGATCTTTCAGTCATAGGATACCAACACAGTGGCATCCAAAAAAAAAGACTTTTCAGTCAATTAAGGAAAGCAGGTAATTGTTTAGTAGTACAAGGTAATATGCTAATGGACTTTGGACTTGTCCCACCTGCAACAGTTGTTTTATAGTGCCACGTATCTGGAACACTTTTATAGCTTACCTAGTGTTCTGACTTGAACACCAAAGGATCCGTATGTAGCAATGCATACTATATGTGTGCGTTTATTAAGCGCCTTTTCCACAGCGGTATTATATATCCGGCCCGCTAACCTTATGTTGCTATTGTGAGGGTTCTGTATTAGTTGTTGAAAGTGTTTTTATTAGCCAATGTTAGTATTGTGTTAACAGTATAGCAACCATATGCTATACTGTCAAGTTTTTTAATTTATTCTTTGTTTATATTGCTTAATAAGTTTAGGAACATCATAACCTAATGTAGTCATGTGTTCACATATTTCATCAAACAGTCCTGGGTCTTTACTTAACGCAAGGTCCTGCTGACCTTTTTTCTTAAGATAGTCTTTCATTTTTACTTGTTTGTATAGTAATACTTTCCACTTATCCATTATACTGTCTCCCATAAACTGTTTTTGTTAGGTGCTACATCCCAATTGATGAATTCCAAACATTCCATACCACCCATAAGCATTTGCCATAGAGCTTTTTGTAACTTTTTATAGTCACGCTGTTTGTTTAGAATATAGTCTTTGAATTCACCATCCACTATAATAGCATCTCTGGGATTTAATTCTAATGAGGTCATACGCAATAAGTTAAGAAGACTTCTCTCCCATTCATTGCGTTGTTTGTTTGGTAAATTCATTTTGTTGTCTTCAACTGCTAGAAACAAATCAGCCCAGTCAACATTATCCAAATTATTGCGTAATTTGTCTAGTTCACTGCCTTGCACTTTGCCAGCTTTGTTTAGGCCAGTCCAAGTGCTGTTTTTTAGTCTAGTATTGTATTTGTGGTGTGATTTAATTGCATGAAGTTTATTAGAAAGGATTATCATACTGCACCTCCATCTGTTACTTCAGTGGTAGTATAGGTTTGTTGTGTGTTTTTTGATTTTGTCATTTTGTTCTCCTTAGGTTAATAGCTATGACATAGCTTGTAGCAAATATCCAAACTGTTGTTTGATCTATTAATATGCTACTATTACCACAATGTGGTAAACTTGTTTTCACAATACTATTTATCCAAAACTGCAAAAAAACGCTAATTGCAGAATTAGGCAAATAATGTAGTTATTATAACATTATTATCAGTGGTTGTCAACCTTTAGTCAAGAAAAAACCCAACATAGTTTCCTGTGTTGGGTTTGGCTGTATGAAGTAATAATGGGCAAGTATGTCTGCTGAATCTCAACCGTCTTATTTAAAAGACAACAATATAACATTGAAAGGAGCTGCCACCAAATGGAAGGCAATAACCCTCATACAACTTTAAGTTAAAAGTTTAACTTACATATATATTTATACACTATAAGTTATACTTTGTCAAGCATTTTTTGCATCTTTTTTATATGATAATAAATGTTGGGAGGAGTGTAGCCTAATTCTTCTGCAATCTCACCAGGACTCTTGTGTTGATCAGCAAACATATACCATATAGTTTCTCTAAGCTCATTAACACTGTTGGGATGACTTCTTTTGTTCCATCC
>Ga0208814_1000480_pt1 | contig 24609 bp, 19 predicted proteins | sample MalvirAntarct_55_FD_184253 | JGI IMG/M metagenome (GOLD analysis project Ga0208814, IMG submission 184253) | Marine viral communities from the Global Malaspina Expedition - Malaspina viral metaG Antarct_55 (SPAdes) (version 2) | ecosystem: Environmental > Aquatic > Marine > Oceanic | place...
CTGGCCAAGAGGGCGCGATTGGGCAGCCTCGGGAACAGGCGCACCGGAACGCGCGTTCAAAGTACAGAAACCACCCGATGCGGAAAACCCTGCAGAGGCCTGTGCGTCTTTAACGCAACGCACATGCCAAGCAAGCCTGAAGACGCTACCCGTTGCCGTTTACGCCTCCGCAACGGCTTGCCAGCCGGCGGTCCTGCTGCCTCGGCAGGCCATTCTCAATCGCCGCCTCTGCATCCAGTCTGCGGATAACAGGCTGGGAGGCGCGCGTCTTTGTCGCAGCCGCGCGACAGTTGTCGCAGCCCCGCAACGGTTTGGTTGCGACAAGCCGCCTCGGCCGCGGCGACCCCGGCCCGCGCCAGCCAGCGCCATAGCTGGCTTTGCTGCCAAATCGCAACGGCTGGCACAGCGGTTGCTCTCCCTGAAAGACCTGCCCACGGGGCGGCCAGACCAATAACAAGAGAGAGCCTGCGATGAAGCACCTAGATCCCTACCTGGGCCGACGGCCCACCACACTGCTTGGCGCCAGCCTTGCCGCCCTGCTGTCCCTGCCGCTACACGCCGCCGAAGTCGACGGTAAACGCATCGCCAATGCCGACGCCGAGCCCGGCAACTGGATGAGCCACGGCCGCGACTATGGCGAGCAGCGCTTCAGCCCGCTGAAGAAGATCACCGACGCCAACGTCGACGATCTCGGGCTGGCCTGGAGCTACAAGCTCGACATCGACCGCGGCGTGGAAGCCACGCCCATCGTGGTCGACGGCGTGATGTACACCACCGGCCCCTTCTCCATCGTCTACGCGCTCGATGCACGCACTGGTAAAGAGATCTGGAAATACGATCCCAAGTCCGACCGAGCGCGTGCGGGTGAGGCCTGCTGCGATGCGATCAACCGCGGCGTCGCCGTGTGGAAGGGCAAGGTCTACGTCGGCGTGCTTGATGGCCGCCTGGAAGCCATCGACGCCAAGACCGGCGAGCGCGTCTGGTCGGTCGATACGCGCTACGACAAGGAACGCAGCTACTCCATCACCGGCGCGCCGCGCGTTGTCAACGGCAAGGTTGTGATCGGCAACGGCGGCGCCGAGTTCGGCGTGCGCGGCTACGTCACCGCCTACGATGCCGAGACCGGTGATCAGGCCTGGCGCTTCTTTACCGTACCGGGTGACCCGGACAAGCCCGCCGAAGGCAAGGGCATGGAGATCGCCAAGAAGACCTGGCACGGCCGCGCCTTTGTCGAACAAGGCGGCGGTGGTACGGCCTGGGACTCCTTCGCCTATGACCCGGAGCTAAATTTGCTCTACATCGGCGTCGGCAACGGCTCGCTGTGGGACCCGATCTGGCGCAGCGAAGGCAAGGGCGACAACCTGTTCCTGTCCTCCATCGTCGCGGTCAACGCCGACACCGGCGAATACGTCTGGCACTACCAGACCACGCCGGGCGATGCCTGGGACTACACCGCCACCCAGCACATGATCCTGGCTGACCTCGAAATCAAGGGAGAACAGCGCAAGGTGCTGATGCAGGCTCCGAAGAACGGCTTCTTCTACGTCATCGACCGCGCCACCGGTGAGCTGCTGTCGGCCGAAAACATCGTGCCGATCAACTGGGCCAAGGGCGTCGATCTGAAGACCGGCCGGCCCATCGTTGACGACGAAGCGGCGGCCTACTGGAAAGGTGAGAAGAAGGCCAAGCTGGTCCAGCCGGGCTTCTGGGGCGCGCATGACTGGCACCCCATGTCCTATAACCCGAACACCGGACTGGTCTACATCCCCGCGCACATCATGTCCGCCTGGTACGAGCACGTGCCTGATGCGCCAGCGCGCAACAAATTCAAGAGCATGTACCAGCTGGGCCTGAAGACCGGGATGATGCCCGAAGACCCGGAAGGCCTAGGCAAGTACGCCGACACTTGGTCCGGCAAGCTGATTGCCTGGGACCCGGTCAAGCAAGAGCAGGCCTGGGAAGTGCCCTACGTCACCATCTTTAACGGCGGCACCCTGAGCACCGCTGGCAACCTGGTGTTCGAAGGCAGCGCCGACGGTCGTGTCATCGCCTATGCCGCCGACACCGGAGAGAAGCTCTGGGAGCAGCCGGCCGCCAGCGGTGTAATGGCCGCGCCAATCACCTACAGCGTCGACGGCGAGCAATACGTGACCTTCATGGCGGGCTGGGGCGGCGCCTTCTCCACCTTTGCCGGCGCCCTGTCGCTGCGCGCCGGGGTGCAGCCCTACGCCCAGGTGCTGACCTACAAGCTCGGCGATACGGCTGAACTGCAGGAACCGGCGCCGCGTGAAGATGCACCCAAGCCACCGCCGCTGACCGCCGATGCAGCCACCGTCGAGGCCGGCGCCAAGCTGTACGACGGCTACTGCTCCCAATGCCACGGCATCCACGCCGTCAGCGGCGGCGTGCTGCCGGACCTGCGCATGCTCACCCCGGAAAAGCATGAGCAGTTTCTCGGCATCCTCCACGGCGCACGCATCCCCGATGGCATGCCCTCCTTCACCGAGGCGTTCGATCGCGAGCAGATGGAGCAGATCCATCAATACCTGATCAAGCGCGCCCACGACCGAATCGAGCACGGCCCGAACGACCTGCCCCAGCCGACTCAGAAAACGGCCAGCAACTGACCCTCAGGAGAGTGACATGACTGACTTGACGACCTACCAGAACTACATCGACGGCGCCTTTGTCGCCTGCGACAACCTCATCGAGGTACGCAACCCGGCCACAGGCGCGGTGCTGTCCCGCGTGCCGGAATCCGACGCCGCCACCGCCGAACGCGCCATCGCCGCCGCTCGCGCTGCGCAGAAAGGCTGGAGCCAGAAGCCTGCCGTCGAACGCGCCGGTTACCTGCGCGCCATCGCCAGCAAGATCCGCCAGAACGCCGAGCGCATGGCTCGCGTCATCACCGAGGAAGGCGGCAAGATCCAGAGCCTGGCGCTTGTCGAAGTCAACTTTACCGCCGATTACCTCGACTACATGGCCGAGTGGGCGCGGCGCATCGAGGGCGAGATCATCACCAGCGACCGGCCGGGCGAGAACATCTTCCTGTTCCGCAAACCGCTGGGCGTGGTCGCCGGCATCCTGCCGTGGAACTTCCCCTTCTTCCTGATCGCCCGGAAGATGGCCCCGGCGCTGGTAACAGGCAACACCATCGTCATCAAGCCCAGCGAGGAGACGCCGAACAACTGCTTCGAATTCGCCAAGCTGGTGGCCGAGACTGACCTGCCCAAAGGCGTGTTCAACGTGGTCTGCGGCAGCGGCGCGGGCGTCGGCAGTGCCCTGACCACCAGCGACAAGATCGACATGATCAGCTTTACCGGCAGCGTCGGTACTGGCCAGCGGATCATGGCCGCCGCGGCGCAGAACGTCACCAAGCTCAACCTGGAGCTGGGCGGCAAGGCCCCGGCAATCGTGATGAACGACGCGGACCTGGACCTCGCCGTTACCGCCATCCGCGCCTCGCGCATCATCAACACCGGGCAGGTCTGCAACTGCGCCGAACGGGTCTACGTGCAGCGCGGTGTCGCGGACCAGTTCATCGAGCGCATTGCCGGGGCCCTGGCCGAAACGCGCTATGGCGACCCGATAGCCCAGGCGGACGTGGAGATGGGCCCGCTGATCAACGAGGCCGGGTTGCGCAAGGTCGAGCAGATGGTGCGCACTGCGCAGAGTCAGGGCGCGCAGCTGATTACAGGCGGCGCCGTGGCGGACCTGGGCAAGGGCTTCCACTACCAGCCGACGCTGCTCGCCAACTGTTCGCACGACATGGAGATCATGCGCAAGGAAGTCTTCGGCCCGGTGCTGCCGGTGCAGATCATCGACGACCTGGACGAAGCCATCGCCCTGGCCAACGACTGCGAGTACGGCCTCACCTCCTCGATCTACACCAGCGATCTCTCCACCGCGATGAAGGCGGCCGCAGGCCTGGACTTCGGCGAGACCTACATCAACCGCGAGAACTTCGAGGCGATGCAGGGCTACCACGCCGGAGTGCGCAAGTCCGGCATCGGCGGCGCCGATGGCAAGCACGGGCTGTACGAGTACACCCATACCCATGCGGTGTACATACAGAGCTGAGTGACCTGAGGTGACCAAGAACCCCGCCCCGGCGGGGTTCTTGCTATTCGGCCGAGCAATCGGCCAGCCCACCGAAACTACCGAGTCGCCAGCGCAGCTTCACCTGCGCGGCGCGGTGAGTCCGTGACGGTGGAGCTTGCGATACAGAGTGGCGCGGTTGATGCCAAGGGAACGCGCCGCCGACGTGACGTTGCCGCCGTGCTGTTCGAGTGTCGCTTGCAAATGGGCCGCTTCGGCAGCGTCTCGGGTCGTCTCCAGCAACTGCGCAACGCACGACCGCTCCATGGGCAGCGACATGATCTCTGGTGGCAGGCAATCGAGACCGATCACCCCGTCGTCCGCCAGCGCGACGGCACAGCGCAGCACGTTGATCAGTTGGCGCACGTTGCCAGGCCATCGGTAATCGGCCAGCCGCTCCATCGCCTCGGCGGTCAGCTCGACCTGTTCATCACAGGCCTCGCGTCCTAGAACGCGACGGATTAGCCCGGCGCGGTCCGCCCGGTCGCGCAAGGCGGGTAGCCTGACCGTCAAGCCGTTGAGTCGGTAATACAGGTCCTCACGAAATTCGCCTGCGGCCACCATGGCGGGCAGGTCACGGTGCGTCGCGCAGACCAACTGCACATCCAGCGCGACCGGCGTGGCGGCGCCCAGCGGCACTAGCTCCCGCTCGGCCAGTACGCGCAGCAGGCGCGTCTGCAAGTGCGCCGGCATATCGCCAATCTCGTCGAGAAACAGCGTCCCGCCATTGGCCTGCTCCAGCTTGCCCTTCATCCCTTGTCGGCTGGCGCCGGTAAAGGTCCCGGCGCGATAGCCGAACAGCTCGCTCTCGATCAGCGACTCCGGAATCGCCGCGCAGTTGAGCGCAACGAAGGGCCCCTTGGCGCGCACGCTGCCCTGATGGATCGCCCGCGCAAAGGCTTCCTTGCCGGTGCCGGTCTCGCCGGTCAGCAGCAATGAAATATCCCGATCGAGCACGCACCGCAGCTTTTGGACGGAGCGTTGCAGGCCTGGGTCCTCCCCGGCCAAGTCTTCAAGCGTAGGCTCTACCGGAATGACGTTCAGGCCGCGCTCGCTTCTGCCGCGCGGCGCGGGGGTCGACGGCATACGTAGCGTGACCTCCAGCGCGGACCCGCCGGCCAGCCGTAACGATGCGCTGCGCTGGCCACCGTGCGTCAGGGTGATCAGCTCATCCAGTGACGTTGACAGGACATCCTGAACCGCCTCCCCCACCAGCGCGTTCCCATGGCCCGAGGCCATGAAGGCGGCGCGATTGGCGCCGAGGATCCGGCCTGCCGCATCGAGCGCCAGCAAGCGCTCATTACCCAGGTCACCGGCATCGCCGCCCTGAGTCAGCATGGCGCAAGTGGCATAGCGCTGGTGGAAACTGGCGTTTTCGATGAGCCGGGCGTACAGGCTCACCAACTGCAGCGTCAGGTACTGCGCCTGCTTCGGCCCGCCACTGTTGAGGCACGAGGCATTGAGACAGCCCAGCAACGCACCCTGTGGATCGAACAGCGGCGCCACCGAGCAACTCAACATGGCGTTGCTGCTGAGAAAGTGCTCGTCCCGATGGATGATCAGCGGCTGGCCCGCTGCCAGCCCCGTACCGATGCCGTTGGTCCCTACCAGCGACTCATCCCAGCAACTGCCGACCACCAGCCCAGAATCGGCATAGGGGCTGTACTGCCCGGGCAGCCGCGCGTCGAGCGTGATACCGCGGCGGTCACTGAGCAGCACCGCGAACCCGGCAGGATTCAGACGCCGCGACAGCCCTTCCATGCCCTGGCTCGCGATGGCCAGAAAGTCATGATGCTCTTCCTGATGCAGACGGATCTCGTGATGCTCAAGCTGAACGTGGGCGGCAGGTTGAGCCGGGTCAAGTCCGTGCTCGTGGACACTGCGGTACCAGGATTCGGCAATCAGCCGATCCGGGTTGGATCCTCGGTCGGCAAAGTGCGTGGCAACGAATGCAGAGAGTTCGGTTGGAAGCTCTGATGGCGGACGCGCGATCATGCGGGACTCCAGACAAGGCGCCGAGTCGGGCCTTGCGTAATTGTTCGTATCGACTTGAGAACAGCCAAAACCAAGCCTAGCACGGCCACTTCAGGCCGGGCTGCCGCCAGCCGGATTGCGGTCTTTAAGGTGGCCGTTTCGTGATTGAGCTTCGAGGCTGAGAGGCTTGCGTGTTGACGCGGGGGAGCAGCAGATATCGGCCTAGAAGTGGACAGTCAGCCCAAGAAATATCTCTTTCATCTTTTGGTTGCGCGAAGCGCTTGCGCAGAACGACCTCGGCAGTAAGCAGTGCTGAGTTACTGCCATATCCAAGAGCAGCACGTCGAAAAATGTCAACGAAACTGGGCCTAATCAGGGGGCACGAATATTGGCGTCACATTCTCAATTGACATTTGAGACGATCGGTCTAATATCGTCGCCATGACTATAGCTAAGACTCATGCCCGCCGAGGTCGTCCGCCTAATGCTCAAAGAGAGCATGGGGACACTCGCGAGCTGCTATTGCGTTGCGGCATGGAAATATTCGCCGAACAGGGCTTTGCAGCTTCGGGCATCGACTCAGTGCTGAAGCGGGTTAGCGTGCCCAAAGGCTCGTTCTATCATTACTTTGATAGTAAGGAAGCCTTCGGGCAGGCAGTGTTGCAACGCTATGCGGATTATTTTGGCCGCAAACTGGATCGTTGGTTGCTGGACGAGACGGAGCTCCCGCTTCGCCGCATACGCCATTTTGTCGACGACGCCAAGGAGGGCATGAAGAAGCACGAATTCCGCCGAGGCTGTCTGGTCGGCAATCTCGGTCAAGAGGTCATTGTTCTACCTGAGAGTTTCCGCAACGAGCTGGAGAATATTCTGCTCGACTGGCAAAGGCGTCTGGCGGATTGCTTACGTCAGGCGGCGAGCCAGCGGCAAATATGCCTAAGCAGTAATTGCGATGATCTCTCTGCATACTTCTGGATTGGTTGGGAAGGTGCCGTAATGCGCGCCAGGCTGATACGGGATGCGGCGCCGCTGGAGGTCTTCGCCGCTGGGTTTCTCGCTGGTATCACTAGGTAAAGTTTTTCGACAATTAATAGACGATCGGTCTAAATGAGGAGCTGATGATGTTCAAGGCAATTCTTATTGAAAAAGATGCAGAGGCTTATCGGGCTCGCTTGACTGACCTTGATGAAGCGCAGCTACCTGAAGGTGATGTAACCGTTCGGGTGGCCTACAGCACGCTGAATTACAAGGATGGGCTAGCCATCAGCGGTGGCAGTCCAGTTGTGCGTCAGTTCCCGATGGTGCCCGGTATTGATCTGGCCGGAACCGTGGAAGCCAGCAGCAACCCTCACTACAAGATCGGCGACCGGGTCCTGCTCAACGGCTGGGGTGTGGGCGAAGGGCACTGGGGCGGGCTGGCCCAGAAGGCCAAGCTACGAGCTGAATGGCTGATCCCGTTGCCCGAGACATTGAGCGAACGCCAGGCAATGGCAATCGGAACCGCAGGCTACACAGCAATGCTTTGCCTGTTAGCGCTGGAACGCCAAGGTGTGACGCCGGAGCGTGGTGAAGTGCTGGTTACAGGCGCCAATGGCGGAGTTGGCAGCTTTGCCATCGCGCTGTTAGCGCGTAAAAATTATTCGGTCATTGCAGCTACGGGGCGTCCGGCCGAAGCGGATTACCTGAAGCGCTTAGGCGCAACAACCATCATTGATCGCAATGAATTGTCCAATCCCGGGCGTGCTTTGGCAAAAGAGCGTTGGGCTGCGGCGATCGACTCAGTAGGCAGCCACACGCTGGCCAACGTATGCGCAGGCACACGTGCAGACGGGGTGGTCGCTGCGTGCGGTTTGGCCCAAGGCATGGACTTCCCGGCGACCGTCGCGCCCTTCATTCTGCGTGGAGTCAGCCTGATTGGCATCAATAGTGTCACCCGTCCCTACAAGGAACGTGTGGAGGCCTGGGGCCGCCTGTGCACCGACCTGGACCTATCGATATTGGATCAAATAACCCATGAAATTGGCCTGAGTGAAGCCATACCGGTTGCACACGAGTTACTCGAAGGCGGAGTCCGGGGGCGTGTGGTGGTTGATGTAAACCGGTGAGCACCAGATAACTGCCCTCACCATTACAGATCGCATTTTTATAACGGAGCCGCCATCTTCTAGCTGCGCCAAGAGTTGACTGCCATGGATGTGCAGCGCTCTTGCCAGCGATTCGTTCCTGCTGGCGGTCTCGCGGCGCGAGCCCAAGCGGGATGACGAGCCACCTCCGCCGAGGGCAGCAAATCCAGCCGCTCGGACTGAATTCGCTTGGCTTGGAACGTTGCCGAGAAAGACGTCCCAAGCCAGCCAACAACCGGGCGCGCACAGCGGACCAAAGCGGGATCAACCCGAGCCGCTGTTGTCGCTCAGAACCTCGTTGACGTCCCGCTTCATGCCGGTGCTACATTGCTCGTCCACAGCCGCACAACCAACCCCACTTAGCGAGGGACTCATGCTCAACCATGTAATGGTCGGTTCGAATGATATTGAACGGTCGAAGCGGTTCTACGACGCCGTGCTCGGCCTACTCGGCGCAGGCGAGCCGATCCGTAACACTGGGCCTACCGGGTACACCCGCCTCTTTTACCGACACGATGGCAGCCTCTTCGGTGTTACCGAGCCCATCAACGGTGAAGAAGCGACGGTCGCCAATGGCGGCACGATTGGTTTCAAGTGCAATTCGGCCGAGCAGGTCCAGGCGTTCCACGACATCGGTGTGGCCCATGGCGGCACAACTTGCGAAGATCCACCGGGGCTGCGCGAAAGCAGCCTAGGCGCGATGCATCTGGGCTATGTGCGCGACCCTGACGGCAACAAGCTGTGCGCCATCTACCGCGCGCCATAATCTGCACTGCACCGCACAACCAAGAGCGGCGCCACCGTTGAACGTCTATGCGCTGCACCCCGGCTGCGGCGCATGAACGCTGATAAGACGGCTGCGTTCCGGGGCCCTCCATCCAGACGCACAAGCGCCCTGATAAGCCTTGAAACGAGCCCGCTAGCGCGGGCTTTGTTTCGCCTGACTTAAGAGCGGGCTACTTGCTCTGACCTGGGTCGCCAGCAGCAAACCGGCGAAAATCAGTCCGCCACCAATCCAGTGGAACAGCTGCAAGCCTTCCCCCAGCAGCAGCCAGCCGAGAATCGCGGTGAAGACCGGCATCAGATAAGTCGCCATTGCCGCTTTGGCTGCGCCAACGGTTTTGACGCCGTGGTTCCAGGACAGATACGCAATCAGCGAGGCGAAGACCGCTGTGTAGGCGATGACGCTGAGGTTGGTCAGGCTCGGTGTGAAACCGCCGACCTGGCTGAATTCGAACAGGTAGAACGGCAAGATCAGCGGCGTACCGATTGCCATCAACACGCCTAGCAGCGTTAACGGCGGAACTTGGAGAAAGCTGCTCCAGCGTCGCAGCGACAGGGTGTACAGCGCCCATACCAGCACGGCCACGAGCATGATGAGATCGCCGGTCTTGAACGCCAGGTTTGCAAACGCATCCCAGCTGCCACGGCTGATCAGATAGACCAATCCGCAGGCGGCGATGGCCATGCCGAACCAGGCGCGACGGGCGGGCCACTCACCCAGCAACAGGCCACCTCCAATAAAGGTGAACAACGGTAGACAGGTGTTGACCAGGGTGAGGTTGATGGCTTCGGTGCTTTGCGCAGCAGAGTACAGCAGCGAGTTGTAGCTGCTGATGCCCAGCGCCGCGACCACCAGCAAGCGCCATCCGGCGGCGCGAAGTGTGGCGCGATGCGTCCAGATCGAGCGCGCCACGAATGGCAGCAACAGACAAGTGGCCAGCGTCCAGCGCCAGAACGCGAGGGTCAGCGGTGGGATTGCCTCATGAAAGGCGCGCGCCACCAGAGCGTTTCCGCTCCAGCAGAGCACGGCGAGCAACAGACCAGCGGAGGCCCATCCCTGACGCGGCGCCATCAGACGGGCTGGCGCGTGCGAAGGCGGTACTGCGGCGGCAGCTGGTCAAGACCGCCGATGGTGACGTTGAGGTTCTTCCAGATACCGTCCCTGATGCCGTAGATGCAGCCGTGCACGGACAGCGGCTGACCGCGGTGCCAGGCGTTCTGGACGATGTTGGTGTGGCTGACGTTGGCTACCTGCTGGATGACGTTGAGCTCGCAGAGGCGATCCACCTGCGCTTCTTCAGTCGGGAAACTGGCGATGTGCTCGCGGTGCTCGTAATAGAGATCGCGGATGGTGCGCAGCCAGCCGTCGATCAGCCCGAGCTGGTCGTCACGCATCGAAGCGCGAACACCGCCGCAGCCGTAATGGCCGGTGACAAGGATATGCCGCACCTTGAGCACGTCCACCGCGTACTGGATCACCGACAGACAATTGAGGTCGGTGTGCAGGACGACATTGGCGACGTTGCGGTGAACGAAGAGATCGCCGGGCAGCAGGCCGACAATTTCGTTGGCCGGTACGCGCGCATCCGAACAGCCGATCCAGAGGTATTCCGGCACCTGCTGCTTGGCCAGTTTGGTGAAGAAGGTCGGGTCTTCTTCGATGATCGCTTCCGCCCAGCGCGCGTTGTTCTCGAATAACTGTTGAAGCTCGTTGCTCATCGCCTGCCCCTTCCATTCCGACACGCACGTTACGAACCGGTCGGCGTTTTGACAAGCACGCAGACCGGTACGTCACAGCATTAGACGGTGAACAGCGGATTCGCCTGAACCTCAGCTCGTGGGCGGGAAGAAAAGGCGCGCAAGACTTCGGCTCGTGGGCGGGAAGAAAAGGCGCGCAAGTCCCGCAGGAAATTGTCGCGCCAGGCATCCAGGTCAGCGGCACGTATCGCCCGCATCATGTGCTCATAGCGATCCTTGCGCTCGGTCAGCGACATGCGCATCGCGCGATCCAGCGCCTCGGCCATGCCGATGCAATCGTAGGGGTTGATGATCAACGCCGAGGTCAGTTCTCGCGCGGCGCCGGCAAAGCGTGAAAGCACCAGCACCCCGGGGTCTTCCGGGTCTTGGGAGGCGACGAATTCCTTAGCAACCAGGTTCATGCCATCGCGCAGTGGTGTAACGAAGCCGATGTCTGACTGGCGAAACAGGCCCATCAAGGCGCGACGGTCGTGGCTTTTGTTGAGGTAGTGCAACGGCGTCCAATCCAGATCGGAGAGCCAACCGTTGATGTGTCCGGCCTGGCTTTCCAGCTGCTGCCTGATCGCCTGATAAGTCTTCACATCCGAGCGAGATGTTGGCGCGATCTGAATGAACTCCACCGCACGCCGATGCTCCGGGTAGCGCTCAAGGAACGCCTGGTAGGCCATGAAACGCTCCACCAGCCCCTTGGAGTAATCCAGCCGGTCAACGCTGACGATCTTCTTGCGATCCACATCCGTGGTGCGCCGCATGGGCTTGGTGCGGCCCTTGTAAGACTCGGCGAGATCCTGGATCTCATCCGGCACCACGCCGATGGGATAGACCCCGGCGCGGAAGTTCTGACCATAAGCCGTCAGGCTGCCATCCGACTCAAGAATGCCGCGCACCTCGCGGGTCATGTAATCCTGGAACGCAAGCCGATCGGTCTCGGTCTGGAAGCCGATAAGGTCATAGAAGCAGAGCGTCTTGAGCAGCTCGTTGTGCGGCGGAATGACGGTGAGAATTTCCGGTGGCGGAAACGGAATGTGGAGAAAGAAGCCGATGCGGTTGCGAATGCCCAGCTGGCGGCAGGCTTCGGCGAAAGGAATCAGGTGGTAGTCATGAATCCAGATGATGTCGTCAGGCTTGAGATGGGGCTTGAGCTTTTCCGCCAACATGGCGTTGACCCGCCTGTAGCCCTCGTACTCCTGCCGGTTGTAGCGGGCCAGGTCGATCCGGTAGTGAAAGATCGGCCACAGCGTGGCATTGGAAAAACCACGGTAATACTGATCGTAGTCCTGCTTGGTCAGGCCCAGCGTGACGTAGGTGATGTTACCGACGGTCTCGGTGCTGATTTGCGGGGAGCTGCTCACATCCCCGCTCCAGCCAAACCAGATACCCCCGGCCTGGCGCAACGCGTCATGCACACCCACTGCAAGCCCGCCAGCAGCGACCTTCCCCGCCTTGATCGGCGCTACGCGGTTAGAAACCACTACTAGTCGGCTCATGCTAGTTCTCGCTTCAATCTGGTTTTATTGGATGTTACTGCGGCTCCAGCAGCGTGCTTTGCAACCGGTCCAGCCAGGCGGCAACAGCTTCTACCGATTCCAGCCGCTGCGTGGCTTCGGTCGCTCCGCTGCCCACCTTGATCGAGATCCCGCCCAGCTCGTTAACCACCGTGAAGCCGGCTTCGTCGGTCAAATCATCGCCAATGAAGACCGGCGTCCGCCCGGCAAATGGCGCCTCTTGCATGAAGGTACGGATGACTTCGCCCTTGCTGGCGCCGCGAGGCTTGAGCTCGAATACGCACTTGCCAGGCTGAAGCGCCAGCACCTCACCATAACGGGAGACGAAATCTTCGGCCACGTGACGCGCTGTCTCTTCCAACTCAGGGGCCAGGCGGAAATGCAGAGCAAAGGCGACGCCCTTGTTCTCAAGCGACAGGCCAGGATGCTCGGCACATGCCTGCGCCAGCTCGCGCTGAATGGCATCGAGCACCTCGTTATCAAGGGCCAGGTTTTGCAGCTCCCCGGCTGCGGTACGACGCTCGGCGCCGTGCACACCGGCTGCTGGCAGCTGTAAAGGAGTGAGCAGCGCATCGAGCTGACTGATTGGCCGGCCTGACACGACCGCAACAGGAATGCCGTTGGCGCTCAGCTGTTCGAGCGCGGCCAGCGAACGAGGCGGGATGAAAACGAGTTCTGGACGCGGCTGGATATCAGCGAGCGTGCCATCGACATCGAAGAAAAAAGCGCAGCGCCGAGTCTCTAGCTCGGGTTGATCATCTTGTTTACTCATGTAGCTGGGACCCCCGATCAACGGTGGTGGTTCGCGTTTTTTTATCGCGGCCGGCGCCTGCAATTCAACAAGCACAGCCACTGCAGCTTGGTTCATAAAGCCGGAACCGGCCAGCGGCCGGCCTGAATCTTCACATCGCCGCCGGGTCACAACCTGCAAGACCAGAGTTCTAGCAGGAGGTTGTCATGAACGATTCCAAGCCCTACACCCCCAAGGAAATCGACACTACCGAGGACCGCATGGGCTCCATCGAGCAGCTCGATTTCGATCAGCATCGGGACGATCGTAAAGGCCGCATTGGAGATGAAGTGCCTGCCGAAGAACTCGAGGACGAGTTTCCGCCAGAGCGCGTAGCCGAAGCCGGCATGACGACTGGCGAAGTACCTGGCGGGCAGACCACCATGGATGACATGGCGCCAGAAACGCTGATTCCTGACGATGGATCTCGCTCGCCACACGAGCGTGGTCATGGCGGGCCGGCGGATCAGGAGCTGAGTGAAGTTTCGGAGCATCGTATCGGTGCCGATGTCGACCTGGACGAGGCCGAAGCGGGCCGCGCCGACCCGCTGGACGGCAAGCCGTGGGACGGCCCGGCAGATGGTGACCCGGACACCGGTCTTGGCGGCGGCGACGCCGTGCTGCATGAAAATGACGATGTGATGGACGACGACGAACTCGGCGGCGACGCCCCGCTGGATTCTGGCCGGGACAAGGCGCCGGGGCAGTAGCGTCTACAAAGCTGCCTGCCATACGCAATGGATATATGGCGATAAAAGAAGGCCCGACTCTTTTGGAGTCGGGCCTTCTTGCCTCAGACCTTCGCTGCTCAGTCGATCAACGTACAGGCCATCACCAGCGCATCCTCGCGGCCCTCGGCGGACGGGTAGTAACCACGGCGCCGCCCGACCTCGTTGAAGCCATAACGCTCGTACAGACGGTAAGCCGAAGTATTGCTCGCGCGCACCTCGAGGAAGCACTCGCGCCCGCCACGCTCGTGAGCCCGTTGCATCAGATGTTCCAGAAGCCGCAAGCCAAGTCCGTGGCCCTGGCTCTGTGGCTTGACCGTGATGTTGAGCAGATGTGCTTCGTCGAGAATGACGTTGATCACGCCATGACCGACCTGCTGCTCGCCCTCGAACATCACCCAACACTCATAGGCGGTGAGCGCATCGGTGAAGATGCCGCGGGTCCAGGGATGGCTGAAGGCCGCGTATTCGATTTTCAGCACGGTTTCGATATCCGCCGCAGTCATCGGGCGGAAGCTCACTGCATCACTCATGAACACTACTCGTGGACCCACTCAAACCAGTCACCCAGCGCGGCATGCTGCGGCGCATGGCTTTCCACAGCTGCGCCTTGCTGCCGGGCTGCTCCATCAACTGCTCCAGCCCCGGTATGGTCAACGCAACGCCCAGGCCTTCAATGGTCAACTCGCGGTAGCAGGCGTCCGCCTCGACTTCGCCAGCAAACCGCAGCGCGGGCGAACCGACCAACCAGAGGCAGGCACACCCCATACCCTCGAGCTCAGCGGCAACCACGCCTTGCACATAGTCGCGCGCGGCCTCTGCACCTTGATCAAGGCTGCCGCGATGGAGCAGCGGCCAACGAATCGGCTCACCGTCACCGACCTGCTGCGGGCTGTCCGGCAGCCTGGCGGCGCGCAACAGGTCCTTGAGCAGGATGTAAGCCGGATCGCGGCTCTGGAAGGATTCCCCGGTGGGCAGCTCGACCAAGAGCAAGACATTGCCCGCACGCAACAACTGCAAGGCGAAGCGAGGTGGCGGTACGGCAACTTTCTGCTCGGCGGCGACCGCTTGCGCCTCGCCGGTCTTGGCGGCTGACTTTTTTGGCTCAGGTATGGCGACCCGCGACATTACCGAGCGAACCGCATCCGCAGCCGGACTCGCCGAAGCCGCCGCTACCGGCGCTATTGCCGCAGGTGCCGCAAGGGTCGGTTGTGGCGCCGAGCGAGGCTCGACGACTGGCGCGGCCTCTTCTTCCGCCTCGAAGAACTGCAACAGTTCCGGCCGCGAAGGCGCGGCAAACGGCAGCTCGGCGCGCGGCAGCCAGGTGGTGATCTGCATGGCATCGAGAAAGGCCCGACGCCGACTTTCGGTAATCAAACCCCGGCCACCTGCGGATGAGCCTTGGCGCCAACCTGCATCAGATTCAGCGCATTGAGGTAGGCCTTGGCCGAGGCGACGACGATATCGGTGTCGGCACCGTTGCCATTGACGATGCGCCCGCCCTTCTCCAGCCGCACCGTGACCTCGCCTTGCGAGTCGGTGCCCTTGGTGATGGCGTTGACCGAATACAGCTGAAGCGTCGCGCCCGAATTGGCTATCGACTCGATGGCCTTGAAGGTCGCATCGACCGGTCCCGAACCCTGTCCGGACGCGACCTGCTCATTGCCGTCCACGCTCAGTACAAGCTTGGCGTCCGGCACTTCGCCGGTCTTGCTCGCCACCTCCAGGGTGACCAGTTTGAAATGCTCCTGCACGTCCTCGGCCAGCGTGTCGGACACCAGCGCCTGCAAATCCTCGTCGAAGATCTCGTGCTTCTTGTCCGCCAACTCTTTGAAGCGGGCAAAAGCCGCGTTCAGCTCGCCCTCGCCCGGCAGGACGATGCCCAGCTCCTCGAGCCGCGAACGGAACGCAGCGCGCCCCGAGTGCTTGCCCATCACCATCTTGTTGGCGTTCCAGCCCACCGATTGCGCGGACATGATTTCGTAGGTTTCGCGGTGCTTGAGCACGCCATCCTGATGGATGCCGGACTCATGGGCAAAGGCATTGGCACCCACGATGGCCTTGTTCGGCTGCACCGGAAAGCCGGTGATTCCGGAGACCAGACGCGAGGCGCTGAGGATGTGTTCGGTCTCGATCCGGGTGTGCACGTCGAGCAGGTCCTGGCGGGTCTTGATCGCCATGACGATTTCTTCCAGGGCGGCATTGCCGGCGCGCTCCCCAAGCCCGTTGATGGTGCACTCGACCTGGCGAGCACCGGCGACTACCGCGGCAAGCGAGTTGGCGACGGCCAGACCCAGGTCGTTGTGGCAATGCACGGAAAACACAGCTTTATCCGCGTTGGGAATACGCTCGAGCAGCTGGCGGATGGTCTCGGCATACTGATGCGGAATGGCGTAGCCGACAGTGTCCGGGATATTGATCGTACGTGCGCCTGCGTCGATGGCCGCCTCGATGATGCGGCACAGGAAATCGATTTCCGACCGCCCGGCGTCCTCACAGGAGAACTCCACATCGGCGCAGAGGTTGCGCGCTTTGGTCACCGCCCGAACGGCCTGCTCGACCACTTGGTCCGGCTGCATGCGCAGCTTGTACTGCATATGAATCGGGCTGGTGGCGATAAAGGTATGGATGCGTCCGGAGTTGGCCCCAGCGAGTGCCTCGGCAGCGCGTTCGATATCGGCATCAACGGCGCGGGCCAAGCTACAGACGGTGCTGTCCTTAATATGGTCGGCCACGGCTTTGACGGCGGCGAAATCGCCCGGACTGGCGATGGCGAAGCCGGCCTCGATCACGTCCACTTTCAGCCGCTCGAGGGCCTTGGCTATGCGCAGCTTTTCTTCGCCCGTCATGGAGGCGCCGGGGCTCTGCTCACCGTCACGCAGGGTGGTGTCGAAGATGATGACGCGATCATTGCTGCTCATAGGAATGTCCTCACGGCTGCCAAGCGCCTCTCATGGGGCGCTGTTGTCCGCGGATTGTCGCGTGAAATGAACGGGGCGGGAAGGCGCAGCTGCGTTCGCAGAGGAGATGTCGCTTTTACTTCACCACGTAACATGTGTGGTGCTGGCACTGGTGCGTGTGCCATCAACGGCCAAAAAAGTCTGTGGAAAACGCTTCGCGGTTTTCCACCCTACGAATGCCAGACCCCACGTTGATACGTAGGGTGGATGTCGCGTTTTACATCCACCGCCGCGCCGCGGACAAAGTAAAAGGCCCCGCTGCCAGAGCAGCGGGGCCTTTCGTTCTTGCGTGCAACTTGTCGCTGGCTTACTGATCCCAGGCCCGGTCGCCGCGCTCGTCCTTGATCCGAGTCGGCAGGCCCATCGCGTCGAGCAGCTTGAGGAATGGCTGCGCCGGCAATTGCTCGACATTTACCATGCGCCGCGCATCCCACTCTCCACGCGCTACCAGCAGCGCGGCGGCAACTGGCGGTACGCCAGCGGTGTAGGAAATGCCCTGGCTGTCCGTCTCGGCGTAAGCCTCCTCATGGTCGGCCACGTTGTAGATGAACAGCTCGCGCGGCTGGCCGTCCTTCGTGCCTTTGATGAGGTCGCCGATGCAGGTCTTGCCGGTGTAGCCAGGCGCCAGCGAAGCGGGATCAGGCAGCACGGCTTTCACCACCTTGAGCGGCACCACTTCCAGGCCTTCTGCTGTACGTACCGGCTGCTCCGAAAGCAAGCCGAGTTTGTTCAGCACGGTGAAGACATTGATGTAATGGTCACCAAAACTCATCCAGAAGCGGACGTTGGGAACTTCGAGGTGCTTGGAGAGCGAATGCACCTCGTCATGCCCGGTCAGGTAGAGGCTCTGCTCGCCCACGACTGGCAGGTTGTCGGTGCGTTTGACCTCGAACATGCGGTTGGTCGTCCACTGGCTGTTCTGCCAGCTGTAGACCTGACCGGTGAATTCTCGGAAGTTGATTTCCGGGTCGAAATTGGTCGCGAAATATTTGCCGTGCGAACCGGCGTTGACGTCCAGAATATCGATCGACTCTATCTTGTCGAAGTATTCCTGCTGCGCCAGGGCGGCGTATGCATTGACCACGCCCGGGTCGAAGCCAGCGCCCAGAATGGCCGTGACGCCCTTTTCCTGACACTCGGCCAGGTGTTTCCACTCGTAGTTGCCATACCACGGCGGCGTTTCACAAATCTTGTTCGGCTCTTCGTGAATAGCCGTATCGAGATAGGCTGCGCCAGTGTCGATGCAGGCGCGAAGAACGGACATATTGAGGAAAGCCGAACCGACGTTGATGACGATCTGTGATTCGGTTTCGCGAATCAGTGCCTTGGTCGCTTCAACATCCAGTGCATCCAGCGCATAAGCCTTGATTTCGCCGGGCTGCTTCAGGCCGCCCTTGGCCTCTACGCTGTCGATGATGGCCTGGCATTTGGAGATGCTGCGCGACGCGATGGCAATACGACCGAGTTCGTCGTTGTGCTGCGCGCATTTGTGGGCCACCACCTTGGCGACACCTCCTGCCCCAATGATAAGAACGTTCTTCTTCAATTTCTTTTGATACCCCTTTTTAGCTGCCGGCCTCAGGAAAGGCTGGACAGGTAATCGTCAAAGTTGAATTCGCGAACCACCTCGACGCTGCCGTCGAGCTGCTTTACAACGATGGACGGCATTTTCAGGCCGTTGAACCAGTTTTTCTTGACCATTGTGTAACCCGCTGCGTCGATAAACGACAGCCGATCGCCGATGGTCAGCGGACGATCGAATTGGTACTCGCCGAAGATATCGCCGGCCAGACAGGATTTGCCGCACACCATGTAGCTGTGCTCGCCGTCGTTCGGCGCCATTTTGGCGTTGAGGCGGTAGATCAGCAGATCGAGCATATGCGCCTCGATCGAGCTGTCGACTACCGCAAGATTCTTGCCGTTGTACAGGGTGTCGAGCACTGTCACTTCAAGCGAGGAGCTGAGGGTGATCGCCGCTTCGCCCGGCTCCAGGTAAACCTGCACACCATACTTCTCGGAGAAGGTTTTCAGGCGGGCGCAGAAGGCATCGAGTGGGTAGTCTTCCCCGGTGAAGTGGATACCGCCACCGAGGCTGACCCATTCGACTTGTTCGAGCAGATGGCCGAAACGCTCCTCGATGGTGCCAAGCATCTTGTCGAACAGCTCGAAGCTACCGTTCTCACAGTTGTTGTGGAACATGAAGCCGGAAATCTTGCCCATGACCGAGGCTATTTTCTCCGGGTCCCACTCGCCGAGACGACTGAACGGGCGCGCCGGATCGGCGAGCAGATAGTCGGAGCTGCTGACCTGGGGATTCACGCGCAAACCACGAATGGTGCCTTCGGTGGCGGCCTCGAAGCGCTCCAGTTGGCCAATGGAGTTGAAGATGATCTTGTCGCAATTGGCGACCATCTCTTCAATTTCATCATCCGCCCAGGCCACGCTGTAAGCGTGGGCTTCTCCTGCGAACTTCTGCCGGCCAAGCTTGAGCTCGTACAGTGAAGATGAAGTAGTACCGTCCATGTACTGCTGCATCAGATCGAAAACCGACCAGGTGGCGAAGCACTTGAGCGCCAGCAGCGCCTTGGCGCCGGACTGCTCGCGTACATAGGCAATCTTTTCCAGATTGCCCAGCAGCTTCTGTTTGTCGATGAGGTAATACGGCGTCTTGATCATGTGTGCGTGCCCCGAAAAGGTCGCCGACAGGAAGCTGACCGCTTCCCGTTTGGAAAAAAAGGGCGAATTGTGCCGGTAACCAACGCATATCGAAATAGCATTTCGACACTTCGTCGACTTTCATGATGTTCGGTCGCCACGAAATTGCTGGGCTGCAGCGATACGCTGCAGACTAGTTGGCAAAGGATGACAACCGGATGAACCGTCGCACTTGCTGACAGGAGTGCCGATCAGGGCGCATCCGATCGTCTCCGCCTGCCATTAAGCCTGCGGGGATGCAGTACAATTTGCGCCTTTTTTCATGGCTGGATTGGCGCCTCGATGATCGAACCCAAGCGCGTACTGCGCGCCCTCGCCGAACACTGGACATTGCTCGAGCCGCTATGCGAGCGCTTCGATGCCGGCACCCTGAGCCTGATCGAACTTCGTCACCAGCTCGCTGCGCAACTGCCGGAAGGAACGCCCACTGACATCACGGCCCTGCTCGATCAATGGATCCGTCTGGATATTCTGGTGCCGGTGGCGAAAAGCCCGAATCGCTTCGAGCTGAACGCTCAGATCCATGACTTTTTGGCCTACCTGCGTCGCGAACATCGCCTGGGCCTGTGCCTGGAAATCGAAGCCTATCTGCGTCACCTCGAACGCCTGGCGGGACACATCCAGGACGCCTTCGAGATCCGCGACGGTCAGGACCTGGCCCGGCAGCTGCGCCTGCTCGACATGCGCGTGCGCGATGTGCTGAAGAAGCTTGCCAACGACGAGCAGGCGCTGATCGGCGTCGCCGACCGGGCCAAGACCAGCGATCGGCAGATCCCGTTGCGTCAGCGTTACGCCGAGGTACTGGCGACCTGGGATGAATATGTCGAGCCGATGATTCAGCTGGTCGCGGCTGACGGTGCCTTCGAGCAAGGCGTCTACCGCGTCGAACAGGTGTTGATGAAGCTGCTCGGCGAGCAACAGCGGCTCGGCCAACTGGTCGACGACGATCTGCTGTTACGCACGCATGCGCGGATTCTGGAAATGCAGAGCACCGCCCAGCTGACCCTCCGTCATGCTCGCGAGCTGCTGCTGCCCTTGCGTGAGGAGGCGCGTCGACACAATGCGGTGACCCGTGGTGCCGCGCTGGCGCTGTCGGCCATCCGCAAGAAAGGCCTCGATGCCGTGCCGCAGGCCTCGCTGCCGCTGTTCACCCGGCCGCAGAGTACCTTCCTCGGCTCAGCCAGCCAGGTCGAAGCCTACGTCTACGCCCTGGCCCGCTTCGAGCCGAAGCCGGCACAGTTTCCGCGGGCAGGCGGCAAGCGCAAGACTGACGCACCGCGGTCGCCGCTGACGGCGCGTGAGATGCTTGATCGTTGCGAGCAGGCGCTGCCGCTGCCTGACCTGATGCAATGGCTGCTGGAGCAGGAACCGGAAGGCGCGACCGATGAGCTGCTCTACTGGTTCTCGCGCCTGTCCCGCGATGCACGTTTTCAGCGCGACCGCCTGGAGCGGCGCGAGTACCTGACACGCGAGCATCAGGTCAGCCTCAGCTCATTCGCGCTGCTGGCTAATGCCGATGGTTGAGTCTTGTACTGCACGGTCAACCTACCGCCCGTCCCGTTTACCCATTTTCGTGAAAAGCGCTTCGCGGTTTCACACGATGATTGCCTGAGTTGCGTATGAACATCGACCTGAAAGAAATGACCCAGCTGGCGCCGATCTTCCGCGAGCTGTTCAAGGGTTATCACCTGTCGCGCAGCGAGCCCGAGTGCTACGCCCAGCTATCCAACATGCAGGACCAGTACCGCGCGCTGTTCAAGGCGCTCGGCTTCGAACTGGTCTGCGATCCGCGCGGTTTCTACTACTTCGTCCCTGAGCAGATGGGCGCACAGGTCAACAAGACGGCTCAGCGCCTGGCGTTGTTCACCTTCATCCTTGTCGAACATTTGGCTGATCAGGGTCGCGATCCGCTCGCGGTGCTGGACGGCGGCACCCTCGGCCGTGATGAGCTGCCGGCGCTGCTCGATAAGTACCGCGACCTGTTTCTGCAGGCGGAAGTCACCACGCAGGACGAATTGGAGGAAAAGGTAATCCGCCGCCTGACGCAGCTGGGCTTCGCCGAAGACAGCAACGGCATCTACCGTTTCCTGCCGCCCATGCACCGCTTCCTAGATGTTTGCCTGTCCGTTCAGCAAGACCGCGACCTGGCGGCGAGCCTGCACAGCAATGACCTGTCGCTGCCCGCACCGCAGCTTATCGCCGATGAAGAAGAGGAGGACGACATCATTCTTCTCGACCGTGGCCCGGACGAATCCGAAGAAGATGCCCTTGCGCGTGCCATCGCCGAAGAAAAGGAGCTTGAAGCATGAGCCAGGAACGCTACGGCATTCGCCGCTTTGCCCTGCTGAACACCGCAGGCTACAGCCTCGGTATCTTTCCACTGGAAACGCCCCTGTCTGTATACGGCGCCAACAACCTCGGCAAGTCCGCATCGATCAACGCGCTGCAGTTTCCGATTTTGGCGCGCATGTCGGACATGAGTTTCGGCAAGTACAGCCTGGAACAGTCACGCAAGTTCTACTTCGCCAGCGACACCAGCTACATCCTCGTCGAAGTCGCCCTGCCTCATGGCCCGCACGTGATCGGTGTGGCCGGGCGGGGACCGGGTGGTGGCTTCGGCCATCAATTCTTCGTCTATCAGGGCTCGCTGGACCTGGACCACTATCAGCAGAACGGCACCTGCCTGCGCCAACGTGAGCTGTTCGCCAACCTGGAGCGCGCCGGCATCAAGGCCTACGAGGCCAAACCGGATGAACTGCGCCGGCTGCTGGTCGGTGGCCATACCGCGATTCCGTTGGACATGACGCTGATTCCGTTGCGCTCGACCAGCGAGCAGAGCCTGAAGACCTTCCGTGCGCTGTTCATCAACCTGCTGCATATGCGCGAGATCACCGCCGCCAAGCTCAAGCAGCTGTTCCTGGACGCCTTCGAGCACAGCCTGCGCTCGGGCAGCGTCGACTATATCGCTGCCACCGAAGAAGCCTTCCGCGACGTTCGCCGGATGGAGCAGGACTATCAAGCACTGGTCGCAGCTGGCCCGCTGGTCGAAGCGCTTGCCGCCGGCGTCGCGCAGCGTGAGTTGTTACGTGGCAAGTTGCATCGTCTGTCCCCCTTGCTCGACTCGCTCCTCGGCACCTGGCAGGACTATGCCGGCGCACGCAAGGAAGAGTTGGTCATTCAGGCCGAGCACTATCGCCGCGAGCAGGACGGTTTGCAGAATGAACAGCGTGGCGGTACTGCTGAGCTAATGCGCCTAGAGCGTGAGATCAGCGAGACTCAACGCTGGCTGGGTGAGCTCTCGGCGTTGAAGAACCGCTTTGCGCTGGTCGAGGATGCCCGCGTACTCGAGCAGCAACTTCTCGCCGCTAAGGATGCTCACGATGAGCTTGCTGGCGCGCTCTCCCAATCGCGCCAGTTCTCCAGCGAGGACCTCGACGAGCGTCTGCGCGACCTGGAAAGGCGTCTCAAGTCTGTCCGGCAGCAATTGGACCATGCGGATAACAACAGTTATTCGCGTCTACGCGAAGAATTTTCTCAAGCCGACGTTGATCGCCTGATGCGGCTGTTCAATGGCCAACTGTTCAGCCTGCCCTTGGGTGACAAAGGCATCGCCATGGACGACGGCGATACCTGGATCAAATCGCTCGAAGCGGTGCTCGACGGCTTCAAAGGGGAACACTTTGAAGCGCCTGGGCTTTCTATCGACCTGTCCCATATCGAACCGCCCGCCCTGCAGGCACTGGCCGATCGCGCTGCGCTGCGTGACCAGAAAGACCGGCTGGAGCGAGAGCTAAAGCAACTCAAGGCTCAGCATTCGGTGGCGGGCGACCGTGCTGCGAGCAAGGCGCAGGCCGAGCAGCTGTATCAACAGGTACTGGACGCTCAGAAAGCGTTGGAAGACTTCCGCCGTTGCCAGACGCTCTCGGCCGAAGAGGACAGCAAGCTCGAACAACTGGCCCAGGCCGAGGCGGCGCAGGACGAACTCAAGCGGACCAGCGACGCGTTTACCGAGCGAGTGCAACACCTCTCCGCAAAGCTGCAACTGGTCGGCCGGCAGCTGGCCGACCTCGAGGCCAAGGAGCGTACGCTGGAGGACGCACTGCGTCGCCGTCAGCTGCTTCCGGCCCACCTACCTTTCGGCACGCCGTTCATGGACCCGGTGGATGACTCGCTGGATAACCTCCAACCGCTGCTCAACGACTATCAGGACAGCTGGCAGGCATTGCAGCGCGTCGATGGTCAGATCGAAGCGCTTTACGCCCAGGTACGCCTCAAGGGCGTCGCCAAGTTTGATAGCGAAGAAGACCCCGAGCGTCGGCTTCAGTTATTGGTGAACGCGTACGCGCATCGTCAGGATGAAGCCCTGACGCTGGCCAAGGCACGTAGAGCGGCAGTCACCGACATTGCCCGTACCCTGCGCAACATACGCAGCGATTACGACAGCCTCGAGCATCAGCTGGCGTTGTTCAATCGCGAGATCAACAAGCGCCAGGTCTCGAACCTTGAGAGCTTCCGCATTGTGCTGGCACCGAACAAGGATGCGCTCAAGCATATCGACCAGATCATCCACAGCGCCGGACAATACGAGCAAGGCGAGACGCTCTCGGTTTTCGACCTGCAACAAAGCAGCGAACAGGACAGCAAGAACGAGGAAGCCAAGGAGTATCTGGCGCGCCTGGTTGCCGCCAATAACAATCAGCTGGGCCTGAAGGACCTGTTCGAGCTGGCTTTCGAGATCACTAAAGTTGGTGGTCAGCCGATTATCCATACCGACATCGACGGCGCCGCATCCAACGGCACAACGATGACCATCAAGGCGCTGACCAACATGTACCTGTTGCTGCACCTAATGGATCGCGAACAGGCCGGACGCATACGTCTGCCTTACTACCTAGATGAAGCTGCAGACATCGACGAGCGAAACCAGCAAGCCTTGATCGAAACCAGTTTGCAACTAGGCTTCGTCCCGATTCTGGCATCGGTCAAACCTCAGGTGTCGGCCCATGTAGCCATCGACCTGGAAGGCGGCAGCGGTCCGACCGGCATCTACATAGACGAAGCCGATTGGAAATACATCAAGCGGCGCGAGCAGGCTGGGCAATCGGATGTAGCAGCTGAGCGAAACGCGGTACGAGAAGCCGAACCGATCAGCTGAAAGCTGGGTGGCGAGCCAGT
>Ga0208814_1000481_pt1 | contig 24599 bp, 26 predicted proteins | sample MalvirAntarct_55_FD_184253 | JGI IMG/M metagenome (GOLD analysis project Ga0208814, IMG submission 184253) | Marine viral communities from the Global Malaspina Expedition - Malaspina viral metaG Antarct_55 (SPAdes) (version 2) | ecosystem: Environmental > Aquatic > Marine > Oceanic | place...
AAGCTATCTAAATAGTTCTTAAATTATTAATAGCGGTTATTATTATTAAAACTACTAATATTGGAGAGTTGTTTTTATTTCTTCATGTGTATTTAGAAGAAACTTGATTTTTGAATAATTAAATGCAAAAAGAATGCGATATTTCTTAAAAAGAAAAAAAGCATAATAAAAATTTATTAAATAAATAAAAGAGTTTATGTGCAAATTCTAGTCCTTTTTTTTTATCCAGTTAGCAATATTTTTATAAACGCGATTACTTGACGAAATAGTTATTTTATACTTCCTGGGTTTGAAGTATTTTTGTTCTGCTTTATAAAGATAACTTTAAGGAATGAGACTTTTTTTTCTTTTTTTCCAATGTTTAGGATGCTTTTGTTACTAAAATTATTAACTTGGGAATTATCACAAGATTAAAAAGATTTTAATATGTATTTGAAGGATTGTTATGAAATTTTAATAAATACAAGATTCAAGGACAAATTGTTCTTGGCTAACCTAAAATAAATATTAAATTTATAAGTGCCAAATTACTATTTTTTAAAAATAACAGATGTTGATTTAATCGAAGAACTATTCGTGTACTTTCTTGTAGTAGCGAGTATTATTTTTTTATTGGTTGTGTTTTTTACTTTCTTTTACTTGTTTCGATATGGAGTAAAAAAGAGACCTGAAACACCTTCTCAAAAAGTTGGTAATGGAAATGTTGAGTATTTTCTGGCAACTTTAGTTACAATCATTACCGGAGTGTTCGTTTATTTAACCATAGTAACTATGGGGGAAATACAAACAATACCAGAAAATCCCAAGCCATTTTTAGAAATAACAGGACATCAATGGTGGTGGGAAGCAAAATATCCAAATAGTGGTGTTATAACCGCAAACCAAATTTATATTCCTACAGGTAAAAAAATTCTTTTAAAATTAAACTCAGCCGATGTAATACATAGTTGGTGGGTTCCTGAATTGGGAAGAAAAATGGATATGATGCCTGGAAGGGATAATTATATGTGGTTTTATGCAGATAAAGAAGGAGAATATTTAGGTACCTGCAGTGAGTTTTGTGGAGTGCAACACGCTCGCATGAGAATTAGAGTTACCGCTCTAAATCCAGAAGAGTTTGAAGTCTGGGAACAAAAACAATTAAAGCCTGTTGCAACTAGTACTAATAAGCAATTTTTAAAGGGGAAACAGTTATTTGAAACAAAAACTTGTACCAATTGTCATGCTATAAATGGAACTGATTTTAAAGAAAATATTGGTCCAAATTTAACTCACTTTGCTAGTCGAAAACGTTTTCTGGCTGACATGAAAGTCAATGATGTAAAAAATTTAAGAGCATGGTTAACAAACCCGCAAGATGTTAAATCTGGAGTAAAAATGCCAAACTTTATTTTATCAGAATCAGAAATTGGCGCCTTGGTTGCATATTTAAATAATCTAAAATGAAGTTATTCATAGACATACCAGAAGATAAAGAGCCATTACCATCGCTAAAAACAGGACGTGGAAAATTGTTATGGATTGCTTCTACAGATCATAAGCAGCTGGGCATTATGTATTTATGGTTGGCCTTATTTTTCTTTGTTATTGGTGGATTAGAAGCCATGGCTATACGTGCACAATTAGCTTTACCAGATAATGATTTGATTTCTCCAGAACTCTACAACCAAATTTTCACAATGCATGGAACAACCATGATATTTTTGGTGTTAATGCCGGCAATGGTAGGTTTAGCTACGTATCTAATTCCATTAATGATTGGTGCTAATGAAATGGCATTTCCTCGCCTTAATGCGTTTAGTTTTTGGATGACCTGTTTAGGTGGAGTGCTGCTATATTTTAGTTTTTTTGCGGGTGGTGCACCAAATGCTGGATGGTTTAATTATGCACCTTTGAGTGAAAATAATTATTCTTCGACCAAAGGTGTTGATTATTTTTTAGTGGGCTTAATATTAACTGGGATTGGAAGTATTGGTGCTGGACTTAATTTTATAACCACTATACTTACCCTAAGATCACCAGATATTAAATTAAACATGCTTCCCCTATTTGTATGGATGATGTTAGTTAATGCATTTTTGATGTTAGCAGCATTTCCATTGCTAAATGCTGGATTATTTATGATGTTAATTGATAGACAGTTTGATGCACATTTTTTTATTCCTTCTACTGGAGGTTCTGCAATTTTATGGCAACACTTTTTTTGGGCATTTGGACATCCTGAAGTTTATATTTTGGCATTACCAGCTTTTGGGATAATTTCAGAAGTCATTCCAGTCTTTTCTAGAAAACCTATTTATGGCTATAAATTCGTAGCTTCTTCCTCTGTTGCCATTGGACTTTTGTCTTATAGTGTTTGGGCACATCACATGTTTTCGGTTGGTCTTTCAAATGCAGTTAATGGTTTTTTTGCGATAAGTAGTATGCTAATTGGAATTCCAACTGGTTTAAAAGTTATTAACTGGATTGGAACTATGCATAAAGGAAGTATTTCATTATCTATCCCAATGTTGTTTGCAATTGCTTTTTTAGTCGATTTTACGTTTGGAGGGTTAAGTGGTATTTCTTTTGCTATTGTTCCTATAGATTGGCAATTAACAGATACCTATTATTTGGTGGCGCATTTACACTACGTATTTTTAGGAGGTAGTCTCTTTGGTATTTTTGCTGGAATCTATTATTGGTTTCCTAAAATAAGTGGTAGAATGCTATCACCTTCATTAGGTAAGTGGCATTTTTGGTTGTTCGTTTTAGGATTTAATTTAACCTTCTTTTTACAACATATTTTAGGAATTATAGGAATGCCAAGGCGTATTTATACCTATCCAGATTTACCATATTGGAAAGTATTGAATATATTTTCATCTATTGGAGCTATATTTATGTTTGTTGGTATGGCCATTTTCTTTTGGAATATTTATAAAACTTTAAAAAAACCAAGAACAGTAGTCGCAAATCCTTGGGATGCTTGGACCTTGGAATGGTCAACACCTTCTCCTCCAGAACTAAAGAATTTTGATGAAATTCCTCGAGTACACAGCAGAAGGCCTCTATGGGATTTAAACAATCCTGATAATCCTGATAAAAAACTGAACTGATGCATAGAGATAAAGGAAAATTATTGATGGTATTTTTTATTTTTTCAGAAACGTTCTTTTTCATAGCGCTTATCATTGCTTATGTTTATTATCGAAATTTCTCGGATGCTACGGATACAGTAGCAAAACATTTAGACGCATTTAGAGCAGGAATTTTTACATTATTTTTAATTACAAGTAGTTTCACCTTATTATTTAGTAAAAAAGCATTACTGAAAAAAAAATATACTAACTTTAAACTATGGATGGCGATAACCATTCTACTCGGTATTATTTTTATGCTTGGTCAAGTGACAGAATACATCGGTTTGTATCAAAAGCAAATAACATTGGAAAAAGACATATTTGGTTCTAGTTTTTTTACACTTACGGGCTTTCATGGTTTGCATGTTATTCTAGGAATTATTGCTTTGGGAATTCTTTTTGCGATGTCCTTTGGAAAGTTTAAAAAGGTTGCTTTTTCTGGTATTAATGGAGTAGATATATACTGGCATTTTGTAGATATTGTTTGGCTATTTGTTTTTTATTTTGTCTATATAACACCTTTATTATGAGCGCAACAGATTATTTTTCAAACCCTTATAATTGGTCATTAATAGGACTTTTATTTTTAATAACACCTATTTTATCTTATTTGTTGCTATTTAAAACAACTAGCATTCAAAAAGTACTTTTTTGTACTGCGATGGTATTGATGTATTTAGTTTTGGGATCTCCCATTTCAAATTTGACTAATTATGGACTACATAGTGTAAGTATGTTGCAGCATATTGTACTATTAATGGTTGCACCTATTTTAATAATAAAATCATTACCATTAAAATCAATCGATAATAAATTTTTTAATAAACTTGGAGTATTTAATCATCCAAAAAAATATTTTATACTAATTTGGATCATTGGTGCTTTAGTGATGTGGTTAGGACATTTTTTAAGTGCAGCAATCATGTCTTCTAAACACGGATTAGTTATTTGTGGTATCAATATATCCAAAAACAGTTTCCTTTTACAAATACCCGAGGCATCCATTTATTCCTTATTATTTATAACAGGATTTCTAATGGCTTTACCAGTATTTCATCCCAATAAAAATAAACGTTTGCATCCAGTTAAAAGTGTAATGTATTTGTTTACTGCATGTATTAGTTGCTCCATTTTAGGTCTCTATGTTACGTTTATGGCATCTTCAACTTCTATGGCAGAAGCGATTCCAGTTTTTGCAAGTTTTAGAAACCCTTTACCGATGTCTGTGAGAACTGATCAAGAAATAGCAGGATTAATGATGTGGGTTCCTAGTTGTATATTATATGTTATTTCTTCAGTAGAAATTCTTTTTCATTGGTATGATGACAATCCTGAATTAGATGAAATGCAACAGTTAAAAACAACTCTTTCAGATAAATAAAACATTATGACCGAAAAACATACCTATAAAGCACAACCAGAGGAACTTCCAAAACCAACATATTGGCCATTCTTTTTGGCTTTAGGAGTAGTACTGATATTTTGGGGTATATTAACATCGTGGATCGTCACTGGAATTGGATTTATTCTTTTTGGAGTAGCTATTACAGGATGGATTATGGAGATTTATAAAGAACTATCAAAAAAAGAGAGAGATGAGTTGTGATTGCGAAGAACAAAATACAACTGATTCAGATTTAGAAGCAGTTAACAGAAGAAGTTTTTTAACGAAGGTTACTATTGCAATTGGTGGTTTTATTGGAACAGTTTTGGCTTTTCCTTTAATTACAGCGATGCTAGATCCTGTAACTAGAAAAAAAGATACTACTTGGCGAAATGTTGGTGGTTTAATTGATTTTGAAGAGGGCAAAACAAAAATGGTATCTTTTGAAAATGCTTCACCTTACAAATGGAGTGGAGAAATAGCTTATTCTGCGGCATATGTCCGAAGGGAAGAAAACAATAAATTAACAGCTTTCTCTGTGAATTGTGCTCATTTGGGATGTCCTGTGAGATGGGAAGAAAAACCTGAATTGTTCATGTGTCCTTGTCATGGAGGTGTTTATTATAAAGATGGCTCAAGAGCAGCTGGCCCGCCACCAAGAGGCTTACATACTTATCCAATACGCATAGTAAATAATCAAGTTGAAATAGAAACTCAAGCAATTCCAATAACCAATATATAAGACTTTAACACCAGATGATTATCTATATATCAAACGAAATGAATACTATTAGCTTACAATTTTACTATTTCTCTAATATTTAATTCTTATGAAACAAATACTAAAAAAAATAGGTTGTTGGTTAGATGATCGAGGAGGGTTCAGTGATTTATTAAAACCATTGACAACACATTTGGTGCCGCCAGAATCTACATGGAATTACGTTTGGGGAAGTGCAACCTTGTTTTGTTTTATTTTGCAGGTCATAACTGGAATTGCTTTAGGTTTTTTATATCAACCATCGGTAGATGTAGCCTATCAGTCGCTACAATATATTGAAAACCAAGCATTTATGGGTAGTTTTATTCGCGGCTTACATAATTGGGGAGCTTCTGGTATGGTGTTTCTAATGGGAATGCACATGATACGCGTTTATTTAAATGCAGCTTATAAGTATCCACGTGAAATGAGCTGGATAACTGGTGTAGTTTTAATGGTAATTACAATTATCATGGCATTTACAGGGCAGTTATTACGTTGGGATAACAATGGTGTTTGGTCTGCCATAGTTGCGGCTGAACAAATGGGAAGAATCCCACTTATAGGAGATTCATTGGCTTATTTTCTATTAGGTGGAGATACTATTGGTGGCGAAACATTGAATCGATTTTTTGCAATGCATGTATTTTTATTTCCCGCTTTGTTATTTTTATTTGTAGGATACCACTTGTTTTTAGTGTTTAGAAATGGTATTTCTGAACCACCAAAAGTGGGAAGATTGGTTAATCCAAAAACTTATAAAAAATGGTATGAAGATATGCTATTAAAAAAAGGAGTTCCTTTTTTTCCGGATGCTATTTGGCGAGATGCTGTTTTTAGTGCATTAGTATTAATTGTCATAGTATGCTTAGCATGGTTTATTGGTGCACCAGAATTATCGTCAAAACCAGATTTAACCAATGTAAATTCTAACCCTAAACCCGATTGGTATTTTACATGGATTTTCGCTCTATTTGCATTAATGCCTCGTGAAATTGAATCCTATGTCATGTTTTTAGGTCCTTTGCTTGGAGGTATATTACTATTTGCGATTCCTTTTTTATCAAATAAAGGGGAACGTAGTCCTTTACGAAGGCCTTGGGCAATAGCTGGTGTCGTTTTTATAATTTTAACCATTAGCTCATTATGGTATATTGGAATACAAGAGCCATGGTCTCCTCGCTTCGATGCGAAACCCTTGTCTGAATATACAACAGTTCCAGATGCTTCGCCTGAAATAAAAAAAGGTATTGATCTTTTTAATACTGTAGGTTGTATATATTGTCACAGAATAGGAAAACAAGGAGGTATTCGTGGACCTGAATTGACAAATGTGCAAAACCGATTGACCAAAGACCAAATGGTTATTCGAATTGTTAATGGAGCAGAAAACATGCCTGCTTATGGAGGTTCTTTATCGAAAGATGAACTTGAGGCTATCGTAGTGTTTTTATTGTCTAAAGAAAAAAATCCAATCTAGAATAAGTTTAACAAAATTCATTACTTAAAATAAAAACTGAATCGAAATAGTTATTTAGGAAGTAATAATTTCGATCTTTTTCTATAATTTGAATGCTAGATTAATTCCGTCTATAACCATTCCAGTAGCAATTATAGCAAGGATTAAACCCATTAATTTCCCAATTACTGAAATTAAATTCGAACCTACTTTTTTTACAATTATATCACTATAAGTAAAAGCTAAATAAGTTAGGAAAATCATTAAAGCAAAAATAGAAATAATAATACCAACTTGAAGGTAACTTGCGTTAGTAACGTTATTCATAGCTGCTACTATAGTACCAGGGCCAGCAAGAATTGGAATGGCTAAAGGAGAAATAGCGACATTATTTTTTTCTTCAGAGCTATTACTATGCATTCTAGATTTCTGAGACATTAGCATTTGAAATCCGATATAAAATATAATTATTCCCCCAGTTATTTTAAAAGCTGGAATTGTAAGGCCAAATAATTCAAAAATATATTTACCAGCGATAATAAAAGATACCACTATAATAAATGCTGTAATTGAAGCTGTCTTAGCGATTTTTTTTTTATTTTCTGAACTCTCACCTACAGTAAGTCCTAAAAAAATAGGAGTATTAGCTATTGGATTCATTACGGCAAAAAAGCTCATAAAGACAGTTAAAGCATAAGTAATTAAATTTTCCATATTTTTTTGATATATTTATTTTATTGACTTTTCAACTAATTGCGAGTTAAAACTAATCGATAGTTGATATAATTATTTATTAAATAAAGCCATCTTTAATGTTATTCCGAATGTTCAAAGATACAAAACAGCTTATATTGATGGTGTTTTGTATGTATGCCATTTTATTATTTTAGTATTTTAAAATAAAATGTTGTGCCCATACCTATTTCAGATTCAATCCATATTTCACCTCCGTTAGAAGTAATTATCTTTTTAATTATAAATAATCCAATACCACTTGAATCGGTGCGATTATTTAGTTTTTTGAAGGCGTCAAAAACAATATCATGATATTGTTTTTCAATACCTATTCCATTGTCTTGGATCATAAACTGGTAATAATTATCGTTTTCTTCCCAATCAATATTTACAAAACTATTTTTGCTTTTATCCCTATATTTATAAGCGTTTTCAATAAGATTTTGGAATATTTGTCTCGCTTTTACTTCATTTAAATTAATTAAGGGAAGTGGTTTTATTATATTGAAATTAAAATCATCTGTCTTATTTTTTACTAAAAGGCTTACAATTGTTTCTACAATGGGTTGTAACTCTAATTGTTTAACTGCGATTGTTTTTGAGGTTCTAATCTCTGAGTATTGTAATGTACTAGAGATTAATTTATCCATATCATTAATGGCTTCTTCAACACTTTTAATATATCCTAAACTTTCTGTGTCTAACTTGTCTTTGTTGTCTTCAAGCAGCCAGTTAACACATGTTGATACTGTCCTTAATGGGGTTTTTAAATCATGCGATACAACGTGTGCATAATGAGATAACTCTTCATTTCTTATGGTTAAATCATTAATTAATTTATCTGCTTTAATATTTAGTAGTTTTAAATCTGTGATATCTAAATGAATACCTATTGAACCTATAATTTCACCATTTATATTGGTGTTTGGACCGCCACTAATTAGCCAGTATCTTATTTCTCCACTTTTGTTGATGATTTCTACTTCATAAAGATCTTTTTTACCTTCTTTTCTTGTTTTAATTTTTTCGATCATAATGTCCTTTTTTGATCCTCCTAATAGAGTATCAATTGCCACACTACCTATAAGCTCTTTAGAACTAAAACCAGACATTTGAACAAAAGCATTATTTACATTTAATATAACATCATTATTATCGACCTCCATTAAGCCCAAATTCATATTTTGGATAATACTCTTGTATTTTTTAGTCTGAAACTCTAAACTATTATCATAATTAATCTGCAAAGTAATATCTCTATAATTCCAAATTTGTGCTGTTTTTTTTCCATCTATAAACACTGGAGTGTAATTTCTTGATAATATTCTCCCATCTTTTAATTCAAGAATTTCATTTAAAACAATTTTTTCATTTTTTATAATTTCTTCAATTCTATCTGAAAATGTATCTTCTTTTATAAAAAATGATTTTAGTGTTTCACGTGCAACTAAACTATCCATTCCTATGAATTGATCTAATTTTGATGAAGGAATATTGAATAAATTCAAAAAAGCAATACTCATTTGTTCAATAAAACCTTCTTGAGACTCAATAGCTCTAGCATCAAGTTCGCTTTCAAAAATAGCTTGTAATCTACTTTGCGTTTTTTTTAATTCAATTTGTTTCGTTTCGTTTTCAAGAATAACCAAGGCATTTTTTAATTGGATCCCAATTAAATTACCAATCCTTGTTAAAATAGCTAGATGTCTTTTTTTAAAATAATTTATTTCTAAATGTTCAGCATCAATTATTCCAATTAATTTACCATCTAATATAATTGGTACTGTAATTTCTGAAAGTCTCGCTTTATCATCAATTATATAATCTTTATTTTTTCTAGTATCTTTTACAATAATTCCTTTTTTAGAGAGGGCAACATTACCTACAACTCCTTCACCAATCTCTATCTTTAAAGCTTTTTTGATACTTTTGTCTTTATTCAATTTTTCATCTGTTGCGGCAACTTGAATAAGTTGGTCTTCTATCATTGCATAAAATACACAGTCGTCTGTATTTAAGTAATTAGCAATATGATTTACAAGAGACTTTCCATTGTGAAATAGATCATTCGAAGCTAATAAATCTTTTAAAATTATACTTTCAATATGTAAAACTTGCTGTTGTTCTTTTAATTCAAGGTCTATTAAATGTTCTTTAGTAACATCTCTAATTATTACTTGATAGGCATATGGTTTTTTCTTTTCTGTAAACAGCAGACTAGTTTTAATATTTACATACTTTAATTGTCTTTTTCTATTTATAAAATTAAATATAAATTGAGCCTTGTGTTTTCCTTTAGTTATTTCGTGAGATGAAATTATCTCTAATAATTTTTCTCTATATATTGGTTTAAATTGATTTAAATTGGTCGGTGCTTTATTTTTAGTGGTACCCAGTAATTTTAAAGCCTCTTTATTGATTTTTATAATATTCATTTTAAAATCAAAAACCATTAATCCATCAACTAAGTTATCAATAAGATTTTTTTGGAATTCTACTTGAGTAGTTATGTTTTCAGAAAGAGAAATATTATCATCATAAAGTTGACGAAGCCTAGTTTCAATAATATCCTCAGCAATTTGTTTTGCTTTTCGCTCTCTTTCGAGTGCTCTTCTTAAGATTTCTAAATTATCAGTTAACACAATAAGTTTGGTATAAATTTTAAATTTAGTTTTTGTTCTTATTTAATCTAAAATTTCTACATGAAACTTAACACTGCCATTATTGTTGTATGTATGGTCGATATCAACTTTACCTTTAACTTTGAAAAAATCCAAGGTTTCTTTCATTAATCCAATAGCGAAATAAGTTAGACCTCTTGAAGATGTATAAATCAGAATTAGACTGTTTTCAGTTTTTTCCGCAACAGAAAATGTTGGTAATTCTGCATCTTCATATAATTTTTTCACTTCAATATGAATATGATTTTCTATGCCGGCAATTAAATCTAATGGATTTGAATATTCTTTAATTATATAAGAATGTTTTCCAATTAAATACGGAAAAACAAATCTACCAAATTCTTCTAATAAAACTTCTTGTTTAATATTTGTTTTTTTAGATATATAAGTAAGGAGGGTCACTAACTCGTTAAATTCATAACTAATAAAAGCTGAATAAACACCTTCAGAAGGTAAATCAGAATCTAAAATCATGCTGTCTACCATTTCAAGGCCATTAGATTTTTCTACAAAATCTAAAAAATTAGTAAAAATAAAACCTTTCATATTTTGTTTTTAAATGAGTTGTACCAATAATCTACGATGGTAATAAGGTTATTTTTATAAATACTAAAATCTATATTCTTAACATAATAATTACTTATACCTAATGATTGACATGAATTGTAGTCTTCAATATTTGAACTTGTGGTATGAACAACTACTGGTATTTTTTTTAACCTTTTATCTTTATTAATAATTTCTAAAAACTCAATACCGTTTAATATAGGCATATTTATATCAAGTAATATAAAAGTGGGTAGGTCTAAATCATTATCTATTTTTGAAAGTAATTCAAGCGCTTCTAATCCATTTTCGACACTAATAACGTTAGCATCTGGGATATGATTACTGTAAATTTTTTTTATTCCCATTACAACTATATTATTGTCTTCAATAATTAGAATATTAAATTTATTCATAAGCACAATATTTTTTACTTTAATAGGTATCCTAATATTTTTATTTTACTATCTATAAAGTTATGAGGGTATTTTTTTAAATTTTGTTTTAATTTTTTATAATCTTTTTTGTGATTATACCTTCTAAAGTTTTAATCACCAAAATGTATATGCCAGATTTTAAACTACTTAAATCCATGTTTTCATCGCTTAGTTTTATTTTTTGATTCACTCCTAAAGTATTGTAAAGATTTGTTTCTAGGATTTCTATACTTTCTAATATTTCGATTTTAATCAAGTAATTACTAGGGTTTGGGAAAATATGAATACTTTTTTCTATTGTTGAAAGGTAGGTATTTAATAGATTAGCATCTATATAATTTTGAAAAAACAACCAAGCTTCTTCTCCAGCTTCAATATCCATATTGCCCCAGGCACCAGGCCAATCATGTCCTCCACCTACAACTTTATAATACCAAACTTCATTCTCGTTGATACCATTTAAATGTTTTTCACTTTCAATAAAGCTATTGTCTGAGGTGTCAATATTTGGTACTAATCCATTAACCACTGTAGTACATTCATTTTTTTCTGCAAAATAATTGATGGTAGACTGAATGCTTGGATATGCACCCCATCCATCATTATTATCTGGATCTCCAGATAAAGGTGTCACGTTATCTTGTGAACCATGTATTTCAAAAATAGGTATAGCAGGACTTTCATCACATTCATCTAAAATAACTTGCAAAATCATCCCCGCTACGGGAGCTACTGCTTTGAAAGTATCGTAAGCTTGACAAGCCAACATGTAACACATTTCACCACCATTTGACATACCAGTTGCAAAGGTGTAATCAGGATTTAATTCGTGAGTATCTTGAAGGTATATTGCTAATTCAGTTAAAAAACCAACATCATTGACGGTTTCATTTTGATGAAATGCATATCCTACATTCCAAAACCTATTTCCTCCTGAATCTACAGTTCCTCTAGGATAACAAACAGCAAAGCCATATTGGTCTGCAAAATCATTCATCTTAGAGTAGTTTTTAATATCATTAGCGTCTCCAGTAAAGCCATGCATTACAAATACTAGTGGTAGTTGTTCATTTAATTCTTCAGGCTCATAATAGATAAACTGTCGAGCAATACCTTCATGTTCAAATAAAGTGTATTGCGCTTGCGCCTCTAAAACAAATAAAATAATAACCGATACTAAAACTAAGATTCTGTGTTTTTTTTTCATGATTTTTTTTATTTAGTAGTTATTAGCTTTGACTAATATTTTAATTTTATAAGGGAACAGTTTAAGACCTGATTACTAAAATATTATTTAACAAACTTTTTATAAATTAATTGATACTTGTAGGTATTGAGTTTTTCTCGTATTTATTATGAATCACTATTATTGCCAATCCAAAAAGAACAGCCACAACAATTAAAATAGTACTTATTAATCCAGTCACTCCAAACGACATCCTTATTAAGATTGTAGAAATTACAAACCCTGAGTTTCTAATAATTTTATGAAATTGGTCTGTATAAAAAAAGGAGATTAAAAGCAGTACTACATCTACTAAAATTAGTATGGTGAAAAATTGATCAAAAAATAAATTATTAATACTTTCAAAAGATGGTAATTTATTTGATGCAATAGAGATTCCAGTCGTCCAATCAATGAGTGTATACGAGGCCATAACAAAAAATAATGGCACTAATATCACTGCAATTAATTTTTTCTTTTTAATAAACTTTTCAATAAAACCTTTAATAGTTTTTTCCTGTACTACTTTTTGTTTTCCTTGCTTTTGAAATAGAAATATTAAATAAAAGAGTAAAAGAGAAGCAAGTAAATCATAGGTAAATTGTAAGTCTCCCTTTATCTCAAACCAATTTGAAGAAACTTCTAATGCAGATAAATCTTTAAATAATTTACGAATAATAATTAGTGTTATTATTTCGTATTGTTTTGTTATGTAGGTCGTAAAAGATTTAGGTAAATAATATATTAATAGATATACCTCATAAATAAGAATGAATGAAAACGGTGTATAAACCGCTGATATAGGATTTTTTAGTAATTCTGAGTTTAATGGTAAAGCTAGAAAATCAAATTTTATTAAATAGATGATCGCTAAATGAATAAAAAAGCTCAATAATGCTAATTTAAGAATTAGGTTTTCAGCTTTTCCTCGCATTTTTTCAGAGAGGAACATATCGAAAACATAGGGTACTATATTTTTTGTATTAATCATTAAAATATATTTCACACAACTATTTGTGGTTGTTAATAACTGTTATAAAAAACTAATTTAGTGAATATAACCGAATGTAATGTTATTACTTACTTTTTTTGATTAAACAAGATCTAATTTTTAAATATACAACGCATTATTTTTTAGTTATTTAGTTAGAATTAAATCATTAATTGCATCCCAAAGCTTAATTCTTATTTCTAAAGATTGCTTAGCTACGGTTAGTGTTTCATTCCATTTTTGATCATCATCTTCACATAATTCTGCAATCATTTTAAGAGATAGTGGTCCATGCTCATCTCCATCTAATTCAATATGACGTTCCAAATAATATTTTAGTTTATTATAAGATTTATTTTCAGAATCTGTATTTTTAAGAATTTCAATAAACATATCTGGAATTACATCTTCTCTTCCAAAGGTAAAAGCAGAAGCTACAAGATGTGTTTTTTTTGTTTCAATAATTGAAAATGAAAATAGAACAAAATTTGCTACTCTTTTATCAATTTTTATTTCATTTAACGAATATTGAACCGTATTCCCTGATTTAATAAGTTTTATAAATTTATTTATTTCATTTGTATTTGCATTAGTCTGCGACATAGCATCCAAGTACATTTCAAAGTGACTTTTAGGTACGCCAATTTCATTAATGTCACTTTCTTCACCATGAACAATTTCATTAATAAATCTTGATAAGGTTGGGTTTTTTGGCGGTGTCCATGGTATTTCAAATGTTGTTAGATTTAGTTGAAGACTTTTTAAAAGAGACATAAAATCCCATACTGCAAATACGTGGCTTTCCATAAATATTTTTATGTCCTTTATGGTCTTTAAATTTTTATAAAGGCTATGAGCTTTTAATTGATTTCGCAATTCAAAAATCTCATTTTCTATGTGTAGTATTCTATTCATTCTATTTTTTAAATTGTAAAAACTATTTTTAAAATTATTAAAGAAGTTTTAATCTAATTAATTTTTTTAATCCGCAAATTTACAATTTTACCGTTAATTTTTTTAAACTATCAAATTTTAAATTTGATTAATATTTAGTTGCTGATGATTTGGTAAGTAATCGTTATTTTTTTCAGATTGATTATGGGTACTATTCAGTCCATAAGTTTCCGATGAAGTATGTCTTTGCTTTTCCGCTAATGATGACTCTATTTTTTTTATTTTGGCAATGTAACTTTCCTCCTCTATCTGAAATTTGTAAGGCATTTAGTTTATTTTTAGAGAGTCTTAAAGACCAAAATGGAATTAATGAGCAATGTGCAGAACCCGTCACAGGATCTTCCAAAATTGACGCTTGTGGTGTGAAAAATCTAGATACAAAATCGCAATTTTCTCCTTTTGCCGTAACAATTACTCCGCCGGGATCAAGATTTATTTGGTCAAATATTTGTTTGTCAATTTTGATATTCACAATATCCTGTTCAGTATCATAGACCAGTAAATAGTCTCTTGATTTGTAAATTTCTTTTGGTTGGATATTTAAAGATGCTCTAATTACTTCTGGTAGTTTTGAATCCACTGGCATTCGGGAAGGCAAGTCTAGGTAATATTTATCGTTTTTTATATGAACATTCAAATCTCCACTCAATGTTTCAAATAGTATACTATTTTTGGAGTATTCTAAAATTGTATTTAAACAATGAGCAGTTGCGAGTGTAGCGTGTCCGCATAAATCCATCTCAATTTCTGGTGTAAACCATCGTAGATGTATTTTATTATTTTTTTTTACAAAAAATGCAGTCTCAGGGACTGCATTTTCTTTAGCGATTTTCAATAATAGTTCATCAGGCAACCATTCTTTTAATGGAATGACACAAGCTGGATTTCCGAAAAACATTTTATCAGTAAATGCATTTATTTTAAATAATTTAAGTTTCAATTATTATATAAAATTTAACTAAGAAAAAGATTTTTTTAAAATATCAATAACTCTTTATGAGCTAATTTTTACTCCAACCATTCAGCTTTTCCAGTATCCATATTATAGTAGGCACCAACAATTTTAATTTCTCCTTTATCTTCCATCTCTTTTAAAATTGGACTGTTGATTCTAATTTGTTCGATACTATTATTTACATTGCTATCACAAACCATATGAACAAAATCTAGATTTTTTGAAGTTCTTTCTCCTTCATAGACTACATCATCAACTGCCGGTTTTATTTTTTCAAGCATAGCCGTTATGTTTCCTAATTCAACATTGTCAATAGCTGCTTTTACAGCTCCACAATGCTCATGTCCCAAAACTAAAATTAATTTTGCACCAGAAACTTTACAAGCAAATTCCATACCTCCTAAAACATCAACATTTATTATATTTCCTGCATTTCGAGCAACGAATAAGTCGCCAATCCCTTTATCAAAAACATCTTCTACAGGAACTCTACTATCAATACAAGATAAAACAATCGCTTTTGGATACTGTCCATAAGCACTATTCCTAACTTGTTTAGAATGATTCCTTGCAGTGAGGTCATTATTTGTAAATCGCACATTTCCTTCTTTAAGAATTTTTATAACCTCATCAGATTTTAAAGCATCTTGTTGTTCTTTTGTTAAAACTTCTTCAACTAGACCTTTCATTTGTTTATTTTTTTCAATAAACTCCTTTTCATTTGCTGGATTAGATTTTTTTTCTTGATTACAAGCCATTAAAGAAAAGAATGTAAAAGCAATTACAACTAATTTAATTTGTTTGTTCATGATTTTTTTTTAGAGAATTAATTTAAAAGCTATTAAAGCAAAAAGTAAATATATATATAAATATTGAAAAGTCAATTGAATTATTTCTCAACCCTATTTTTTCTATACGCTTATAAAATAATTACTGATTCCACTTAGTATACTTTGTACTGCATAAGAAGCTAAAATTAATCCCATAATCTTACTTAAAACAGTAATTCCATAACTTCCTATTATCTTTTGTAAATAATTTGCAGTTAAAAGGATCAAGCAAGTAATTCCTATAACAACTAATACAATAATGGTTGTAATTGCTTGTTCTTGAATTGAGTAAATTTGATTATTAGTCATTAAAACAACGGCCATAATAGCTCCTGGTGAGGCTAAGGAGGGAATTGCAATTGGAAATATAGTGACGTGTTTATAATCTGTAATTCTATTTTTTTCCTGTTCAGGTTTTCCTTCTCCGAATATCATTGTTAATGCAAATAAGAAAAGAATCACGCCACCTGAAATTTGAAATGCGTCTAGGGAGACTTCCATGCCATCTAAAATTATCTGTCCAATGACAATAAAAAATAGAAGTATTAAAAAAGCCATTATTGATGCCCGAATTGCAATTTTCTTTTTATGAATTATATCAAATTCTTTAGTTGCTTCCAAATAGACAGGTATTGTACCTATTGGATCAATTACTGCAAAAATGAAAAATACCGTTGTTAAAATTTCAGCCATATTAATTTGTTTGAGTTATAAGAGAACTTAATATTTCCAATAAAATGTCAATTTTTTATCTATATATATAATTGTTTTAATTTTTATTAAGTGATCCATAATTATTTACATGTTTTAGGAATTTAATTAAGAACCATTTTTCTAATAAATATTTTTTATAGCTATTATAAATGCATCTTTTAAAGAGTTTTTAGAGCCATAATTACAGGATAATATAAGCCAATTATTAGAGCTAAGGTTAAGAATGGCCTGTTCACATTTTGAAATTTGTAATTTTTATTTTTAACAGCATCAACACCATGATTAATTGCTGAAAAAAAGATAAAGAAAAAGAATGTAAAAAGAATGGTCAACTCTGATCTAATACCCCAATCACATAAATATACAACTACTGCAATTACTGCATAAGACAACAATGCAATAGCTGATTGACGTTGATAATTACTACCAACTTCGAAACCCTTAATTTTTGCAGACTCATTACCTAAAAAAAGTCCTTCAAGGCCAGATGTGCCTGATATAGCAACAATAATAACAGGTATCATAAAGTGTAGTTGAGCTATAGGATCATATGTCCCCGTATAGCCAATTTTATAGCCCCAATAAAACGCAACTGCTGTAACTGAAATTCTTAATATACCTAATAATTTCAACAAATAGCTTATATTTTTTTTCATTATTAAACACCTTTTTTATAGGTTTTCATCTTACTTTTTTTAGTATTAATTGCATTTATTTTTGCTTGAGTTCCGTATGAATTTTTTGTTTAATTTCTTCATATTTATTTTTTAATTCATCAGGAATTTCACCATGCATTGCGTTTAATTTTTTTAATTTTAATGATAAAAAAATACTAAATAACCCACCAGTAATTAATGTCAATCCTGTCCAAAAAACAATTGTCTTTCCTGCAAATAATGGGTTCCAGATTAGTAGAAATGAAAAGAGCACTCCAAATACTCCAATGAGCATAAGATTTCCCCAGTCTGAAATCCCATAGTTTTTTAATTCGATGGCATAACTTATTCCGCCAATTGAACGAAAAAGAATAAGAAAACCTATATAAATTGGCAATGTTACCATTGATATTTCAGGATGTATAAACAATAATACTCCCAGAAGGAAAGTAAAGGTGCCAAAAATCAATGTCCATCCCCAATTATCGATTTTATTACGATTGGCTACTGAGAAAATAATTTCTGTCAAACCTGAAAAAAGGAAGGAAATACTAAAAATTATTGCTAGTGCTAAATATGACTCTAAAGGAGACGTTAAAGTATAGATGCCAATTCCTGTGAAAATCAATCCAACTATTAAAGGAATATACCAATGTTCAATTGAGTTCTTAATTGTTTTAATAAAAGTGCCGTTCATTATTATTGTTATTATATTGAATGCCTACTCTATAAGTTTTCGGCTGCCCTTTTTATTCTTTCAATAGCCCATTAAAATTAGGTTAATTAGTCTTTCAAAACAACTAAAATAGAAAATAATATCAAATATATTTTTTTCTATTTTCCATGGAGTAAGTATTTTTCCAATATTTAATATACCATTGATTGCGAATAAGCTTTTTATTGTACTTTTATTAGTAATTAATTTTTCATAGTAGCTAATAGCTAATTATTCTTTTAGACGGTTGTATTTTTTCAAGGTTTTAATCAGTAAATCATGTGGTAAAGCATAAGCCTTATTTCCGTTAATTCCTTCCATAGTTTCGGCTGCTACCATTGCATTAATAATCGCTTCTTCAACTGCTTGAACAGTTGCTTCAAAAACGGGCATTAGTAAGTCATTTGGTACTGATTTCACCTTGGTTGTTTCGTCTCTATTAAATGCATTTTCATTCGCAGTTGAGAAGGCTAAAAAAATATCTCCAGAACCATTACTTCCTCGACCACCTACAATACCAATTCCCAAAGGAATTCTTTGGGCTATTCTTTTTAATTGATGAGGTAAAAGAGGCACGTCTGTTGCTATAATTACTATAATTGAACCATCTCCTTCTTGCCTCCTCGATTTTGGTGGCGCATTAAATTTAGAACTTAAAGTGTCCTTTAATTCAATTCCAACAGGGACACCTGCGATTGATAAATTTCTTTTAGCTCCAAAATTTGATTGGACGATTGCACCAACTGTATACGTTGAATCTTTTATTTTAAAAATTCTTGAAGATGTTCCTGTGCCTCCTTTAAAACCCAAACACATCATTCCTGTTCCTCCACCAACATTTCCCTCATTAATTTTTCCACTCGATGAATTTTGTATGGCTTCTAAAACATGTTTTTCTTTTACGTGAAACCCATAAATATCATTTAGGAAACCATCATAAGTTTCAGCAACTACAGGGTAGGTGTACCACCAATCTTCTCCATTGTACCAATCTGTATCTACATACCACTTTAATACCGCATCTCTAACAACTCCAACACTATTTGTATTAGTTATCATAATTGGTGTTTCCAAAAAACCTGATTCAGTAACCCAAGTAGTACCTGTCATTTCTCCGTTACCATTAAGACTATACCAATTGGCATAAACTGGACTAAATTTTTTGGCTTTTCCTCTTGGGAATATTGCAGTAACTCCAGTTCTTATAGGTCCTTTTCCAGCAATATTTTCTCCTGTTCCAGAAATAATAGTGCTATAACCTACTTCAACTCCTTTAACATCTGTAATAGCGTTAAATTCTCCTGTTGCTCCAACAAATGGAACTCCTAAATCTCTTGCTCTTGGTTTTTGTCCAAAAGATTGAAAACAAATAATTAATACTATAAAAGCGATATCTAATCTTTTCATAAGGGTTTTTTTAATAGGGTGTTTTTATCTGGAATTAACTGTTTGGTTAAATAATCGATTTAGCCATTTTTTTTCTTCTTGTTAGTATTTATCAAAAAATAGATGATTGGAATAAAAATCAATGCCATTGTTAATGGTAAAAACCAAGTTCCAAGTCCATCTGTATTTCCGTTTTCATTCTGAATCGTCTTAAAAACGATCCATCCGAAAATTATCATAATTATTAATTTCAAAAATCGGATCATTCGAGATGCATTCGTGTATTGGTGTAACGCATTTTCGTTAGTTATTTCACTCGGATAATTAAATAGGTGTGGGTATTTGTTTAGAGCTGTTAATCCAATAAAAATTAGTGTTGAAATAATTGGTAATGAAAGTATATTTGACTTATTTCCAAATCCATCTGCTTCTCCAGCTTCATTGTAATGTGTTGGAATTATATCCGGTAATTCAGAATAATTCGCAACTATCAATACCCACATTCCCAAAACAGCAAACCAACCGATTAGCTCAAGTATTTTGTCGGTTTGATTTAATTGTAATTCTATTTTCGGTTTTTTATCCATGTAGTCTTTTTTTTCATAATATTGCTTTTAAATTGATTCCAATATTTTTATGGACTACTACATCTCTTATATTTATAAAGTCACTTCCTTTGGATTTTCTCCGTATTGATTTTCTCCGGGATTGCTATCAGTTAACATTAAAACTAATATCCAAATTGCTCCAATCAGCGGAATTAATGTTACTAATATCATCCAGCCACTTTTACCAATATCATGAAGTCTTCTAATAACAACTGCCAATCCAGGAATAAATAAAATTAACGCATAAATTCCATATAATGGACCAGGACTTAGATCTACGTTACCTTGGTCTATTATATATCCGATTCCTTTAAAGGCTATACCAAGAAAATTGTCGAGCCAAATTGCTATTCCTCCAAAGATAATATTGAAAAGAGTAAACATCCAATATTCTTTACGTCTTGCACGACCATTAAAGTCCGCATACTGTTTTAATACTTTTAAATACCAATTCATAATTTTTCTATTTAATTTTCCTGATCCTAAGGTTTTTCAGTTTCACCCCATTTATTTAAGTGGGTTCTGGTCTCCACTTTTAAGTTTTATTTAAACTTTTATTCAGTTACTTTTACTATGCAATATACATTTTTTATTGCTTATAGGTCCCATCAGGTAATACAGTCGGGAACATATATTGTGTGTCGGTTAGCAGTGAGTAAATAGTAGTATCTGTATTTTCTACTAATGTTTTCGTGTTTAAATCCCATTCTTGAACTATTTCATTTAGTCTATTTTCTTGAGCGCCAAGAATAGAAGTCATTGCCCAATAAATATATTCAGTTGCCATGCAATCGTATTCACATGTTTGATCATCATAAGTATACCAGGCGCTTGCTGGATATGGATTTGGAATTGTTGTGAAATTTCCACCTCTCGCAATATCCATTGCGTTTGTTAATGAAGTTCCTGTATTTTCTCCAAATATTGTTGGGTACGCATTAGCATATCCTGTATGAGTAATTACGTGCCAAACTTCTTCAATAGCGGCATCAAATTCTCCCGTATGGCCATTTGTGTGCCAAGAAGGGATTGTTTCGTCAGCTCCTAAATCTTGCGCATTAAGGTTTATTTGAGATTCTGATTTCCACATAAATAAGGCGGCATTATTTGTTGTTAATGCATTTAGTAAATTCATATTATCTACTGTGCCATCTTCATTATTATCTAAATATTGAGCCATCAAATTTGCTGCATGAAGCAATTTTGAGTCTTCAACATCTGAATAGGCATAGATTGGGATTCCAAAAACATCTACTTTTCTGTTAGTGTTTGTAAAACCTACATCCCTATGTTCAATAATTGTAAAATTTGGATCATTTCCAGGGAAAATGACTCTTGAATTTGTGTCATTAGCATTATTGCAAGCACTAAAAGTTGAAATGATTCCTAAAAGAAGGATTGTTAAATTGTTCATTGATGTATTGATTTTCTGTTAACAATTATTAAACACTATAAATTAAATAAGTTGTTATGTGACGTACTTAACTCGCTTCAACTTTTAATGTTTACTTAATTATTTTAAGATATAAAAAAAACAAAATAACCAGGAATTAATTATAAACTATATGGCTATTGGTTTTTCTCTCGTTAATTTTTCAGAGGTCTCTTTTTTATCATACCTCCTTTTATATCCTTTATGCTGTTCATGACTATAAAAGCATTTGGCTCAATTTTTTCAATTTCGGTATTTAATTTGTTTAATTCTAAACGAGTAATGACAGTATAGATAATATCTATTTCCTTTGTATCCCCATTTTTTGCATAACCACCTTGACCTTTGTAGATTGTTACACCACGTCCCAATGTGTCAATTATCATTGCTTTTATACGTGTGCTTTGAGAAGAAATAATAGTTACACCGATATATTCTTCAATACCCTCAATAATAAAATCTAATGTTTTAGAAGCAGCGATATAGGTTATCATCGAGTAGAGGGCAATTTCAATAGAAAGCAAATACGCTGCGAAGGAAAAAATAATTATATTAATCAGGATTATAACGTCACCTATTGTTGTGGAAAATTTTCGACTCAAGTAAATTGCAAGAATTTCAGTTCCGTCAATTACTGCACCACCTCTAATTGAAAGTCCAATTCCCGCACCAAGAAAAAAGCCACCAAAAATCGCGACAAGTAAATCATCATCTGTAACGTTTGGAAAAGGAACGATAGCAACACAAAGTGCAAGTCCAATAATTGCAAGTGCTGTTTTTATAGCAAAACGTTTTCCCATGATTTTATAACCAAGAAATATAAAAGGAATATTAACACCAACGATAAGGACATAAAGGGGGATCTCTGTGATTGCAGCTAAAAGCAATGATATTCCTGTAGCTCCACCATCAATAAAATCATTGGTTAATAAAAAACCTTTAAAACCAAATGAAGCAGAAAAAATTCCAATTACAATAAGTAATAAATTCTTAAAATTACGTTTTTGTGAAATAACAAATTGCCGGTATTCTTTTGCAAGTTCATATTCAGAGGGGTTTTTTTTATCTCTGAACTTAAGAGAAGTCTTAATTATAAAATTTGCTATAAATGAATTCATTTTAGTTGTGCAATTTATTCGCTAGCAGGCAGCGTTATTGTTTGTGCTTTGTTAAATGGTTATGCAACTAAATTAGTAAATAAAAACGGGATAGAAAATTAACTAGACTTTCTTAAATAATCTTTTAATAGTATATCTTTTTAGTTTGTCTATAAAATTATATTTTACATTAATTTGTTGTTTTTAATAGGTCAAGTGCTTCGCCTTTCAATTCTACTATAACTTCATTTTTTCGATTAAAAACTTCATAGGGTGCATTGTATCCTAAAAAGTAAAATCGGTTTGTGTACGTTATTCCCTCGGCATCTAAAGCTGCTTTTAATTTTTCTTTATACTTTTCTATTTTTTCATCATTAGCCCATCCGTCAAAGGCTATGGCTGCAACAGTTTTTGCAGGTTCTTCCTTAAATTCTATTTGTAATTGGTTAGGTTGAGGGAGCGTTTCTTTTTTGAACTTCTTTGGAACCATAAACATCATAGTCACAGAGTCTTCTATTGTCATCGCTACAGGGGAGGTCATAGCAATTTTTTCGTTTCTTTTATTGTTCCCGAAAATATATCCTGCTAACAACGAGAACCCCTTACTTGATGACTCTTTATATTTTTTAGTAGCGAGTTTTACAGTAGTAAATAAAGTTGCTTTATAATTTCGTATTTCAAATAGATCATATTTTTTTTCAACTACATAAGGATAAGTTTCAATATTTCTTTGTCCCTTCATAGCAAAAAGTTGCACTACAACAAAAGCTATTAAAATTACTCCAAGTAATAAAAATAATGTTTTCATTTTTGTATGGTTGTTTTATTTAATTGGAATTGGTTTCTTATCAATTTTTTTCTTTGAAAATAATAAATCTCCGTATTCGTTTTCAATGCGAAGTGATAGTTTTGTTTTTATTTAAGTTCTACTAATATTTATTCCATTTCTAAAGGTCTAAGCGGTAGCCTTAAATTACGATTCAAATGTCCTTTTATTTTTTTAAATACAAATGAAATCAATCTTGGTATTCCATTTTTTGAGTTTTCATCAAACCACTCTTTTAATTCGATTAACTGAAAACCATTATTTTTTGCATCATCAATGTATTCAGAAATATGGTGAACATAAACTTCTAATTCTTTAGTTCCGCTTTCAGTTTCATATTGTGCTTTGCTTCCTGAATATTGCTTAAAAGGATGTAATTCACTAATAAAAAAGAGTCCATTTTTATTTAGTTTTTGGTTTGCTTGAGAAAAAATATGATCTAAATTTTTAATATGCTCAAGTGTTAAGCTCGAAGTTATTAAATCCACAAAATTGTTTTCTACCTTCCAATCTTTAGTCAAATCAGCTTTTTTGAATGTTACTCTTTTGTCAGATATTTTTTCTTTTGCTTTATTGAGCATTTCTTGAGAAAAGTCCAAACCAATTATTCTTTCTGCCTTATTAAGTAACCATTCTGTATTCTTTCCAGTTCCGCAACCTAATTCTAATATATTTTTAAATACAAGATTATTCAAAGTTTCAATAGTACATGTTTTATCTAAATCTCTTGTTCGATTCACATTTGTATCATATTGGTGTGCCCAAATATTATAAGCGTTTTCTATACTCATTTAGATTTTTAAATTACTAGCAAAGATTTATTTAATACCTGTTTCCTAAGCACTAATATAGAAAAAATACTTCTTATGACTTTAAGCAATTCCGAATATTATAGAAATGCCCAATAATAATTGATGTCGAGAATAGAAACATTCCATATTCAAAAATTTCAGCACGCTCCTCTAGTAATATGGATATTACAAAACCTATAAAAGCTATCCATAAAAAAACATTAATTCCCTTTGTGAATTTTCCGTTAGTAGCTTTATATATAGAGAAAAACGCTATTATAATAAAGAGGAAAGC
>Ga0208814_1000482_pt1 | contig 24590 bp, 32 predicted proteins | sample MalvirAntarct_55_FD_184253 | JGI IMG/M metagenome (GOLD analysis project Ga0208814, IMG submission 184253) | Marine viral communities from the Global Malaspina Expedition - Malaspina viral metaG Antarct_55 (SPAdes) (version 2) | ecosystem: Environmental > Aquatic > Marine > Oceanic | place...
TAACCCCTGCTACCACTAGCCTCAACCCCTATCCCAACCACGCTCGTATCCTGCCCAATGTCCCGTGCGTTTCCGTACACGCCCGTCAGCAGGACTCCGGACGCTCTATATGGGGACTGAATAGGTAATTCAAAGGGAAGATGTCCATAGACATCCCTTAACCCCTCACCGCATATTATCTAGGGCAAACAAAGTATAGTAATTTAGTAAGCCTCATTGCCCTGTAAACCATAGACAATAAGATATATCAAACAAGAAACAGAATTATGCACCTTTGATACAATACAAATAGAACTAAAATGAAAAAGAATTAGTCATTTATTAGAATAAACTAATAAGTTTCCCTATATTGCATACGGGGAAAGACCCTAAGTTCATTAACATACTGACTTAATCTACTGATAATCAAGACATTAGGCGATGCTATTTAAAGCATTACTTTAAGAAATATAACTCGCTAAGCGAAACGCATATCTCTTTCATCTCGTGGTCAGTAATTAGGTAAGTTCTTTGACATATTGATTTTTAGATAACCTGTTAGTAACCGCTAGTGTTCCATCACATTGGTTCCGGTAACACCCGAACAAACAAGCATTGACAATAGCATTCTAGAAATCATACGACAAACGGAGGTAACGGTTATAATTCAAGTTCGATTCTTGAACCTCCACTAACTTAAATTTATATTATGCTTAAAAAATTAACACACCGAATCACACTAATCATTCACAACTTAATATTTCCAATATGATACTAATAGCAATAGCATTACCAATCGCATTAATATGCACATTCTTAAGAACTAATAACACAAACAACTAAATAGAAAAATTATGAAACATTACTCAAAAACAGAATTAGCACAGTTAGACAGTATTAAAGTATTAAATTCTTTGCTTGGTCACGGAGCAGAGGTAAAAGTAACTTCTAAAGACAACAATTGGTCAGTTAAAATTGACGGAGGAAAATCTAATTTCTCAATGTCTTTAAGCTATTGGATGACTACAGATGCTCTTGAAGTCTTAGAATTTGGAATTAGAACTTGGAGTTTGACAGTACAAAATTTAGCCGGTAACATTGTGATGTCATCATCAAACGTTCATCCATCAGAGTCAACTGAGTTAGGTAGAATATGCAGAAGACATATAGCTGACAGAACAGTCTGTACTAAGAAATCAGATTGGAAAGAACTTGAAGAGTTTGCTAACCTGTAGTTAACACCACTATCACTAATGAACTTGCACAGAGATGTGCGAGTTTTTGGTGGTAAAAAACAGTACTAACTTAAATTCAATTACAATGGATGACGAACAAAAAGAGTATTTCAGAGGAATACTAAACCAATTAGATAACTCTTGTAATCTAATCAATGAATCAGTAGAAGACGATTACTTACAGGACGATGATGAGTATGCAGAGTTATACGATGCCATTGCAGAACTGCAAGAAAAAATTACTACCTATCAAGAATTTAATAACTATATCTAAAACCAAAATCAATGTCAAAAATCTTAACACATTTAGTATTACCAAGCGGATTGCACGCTTTACAAGTACGTTTACCAAACGGAGTAGTGAAGGTAGAAATCTTTACAGAAGATGAATACCAACAGTACAATTGGTGGAACAAAATGAAAACAATTTTAAACCTTAAATCAAAATAATATGGAGCACATTTACAACGTCTACGGATGGGATATGGAAAACGGATATTGCTTTGAGAATGCTAATTTCTCAAGCAAGAAAACTGCGTTAGATTCACTAGCATATATCAGAGAGCATTGGATGAAAAAAATACTTTGGAATAAAATTAAGGAAGATGAGTGTAGAGATATCGATGTCTTTAATTTAGGAACTACGGATGATTTGAAAAAAAATTCCGGTTCGTTTTCAGTCCTGTTAGATGAGAGGTTCAAGCTAACAATAACCAAGCATCCAATTTATAAATCAGTAACAAAATATATTTAATATGAGCGATAGAAAAAAGTGCGAAAAATTATACGATAAGATAGTAACTGCTTTTGGTGAGCAAAGTGGTGGTGAGTACAATGACACTATGTATTACCAATGCTTAGGTGCTAAAGAAGAAATGGATGAAGCAGAGGCTGAATGTGGCGATGCTGATGATTGGGCATATGCCTTAAAGAATCTTACCAAGTGTTGGAAGTATGTAGAGCATTGTGCTAAGATAGATAAGATGCAGAACGATATGCCGGATGAGATTTATTGTTAAAGAGTACGGGAGGGTAAAACCTCCCTCTGTCCACAGGTGTGTACCTGTGCTGATGATGACTCAAAAGAGTCGAAACAGAAACTTAAATCAAATTAGTATGAAGAAATCATTTAGTAGAGTAATAGCAGTATCATTTGCTATAGTAGTATTAATCAGTTTATCGTCTTGCGGAAGTTCAAGAGGATGTAAAAAGCTACCAACTTACGGTTGGTATAAATAATGGCAGATACATATACAGAACAAGCGATTTACAATTATTTCAAATCGCATACGGAAATGGAATGTGACAAAGTTTATGACACCGGAGCACACGAGATAGTAGTATTTAAAAACGAGCAGGAGGTAGTAGAATGCCTTAACGATGCATATGAGTATAATCTTTATATGCCAATTAGAACAAGCGATATTAATTAAAATCAAATCAAATGAAGCCAAGTAGAGATGAAAAAAGTATTACAATGAGTACAGAAAGGTTAAGAGAAAATGTAGGTTTATTATCTGAACAAGAAGTAGTTCAATATATGCAAGAACTAGAGGAGATGATGAAGCAGAGGGATTTCCTAGGTGGCATAAGGTATGCAACTTGTAAAACACAGATGGATATCCTGTCGCTACATTCCATTAACCGATACAATTTAACATTAGAACAATTAGAACAAAAGCACGCTCCACTATCTGTAACTCTAAAACAAATAGAGGCAAGACTTCTTCCTAAAATAGAATTGAAGTCGGGATATGGCAGTAATTATTTACCGGGTGCAGGAAACTACAAAAATTATACAATGTTGGTAGCCATTGCAAACTACTCTGAGAATCCAATATGTAATGACAGAGCGAGGTTTATGATAAATGAGGACAATAGCCTACAGGATAAGGCTAGAGTCTTAAAAGGTGAGGGTAGCTTTATGAGAGCATTGATGTTGGATACATTTGCTGAAGCATTTAAGAAGGCAGATGGTTCAAACCGTGATGCATTAATACAGGGACTAACCAAAAACGAGATAGAATTATGATAATGGTAGAAGAAAACAATAGTGAAGAAAACCTCAGCCATCTGCTTACAACAAAGCAAATTAGCCTATCGAATTACTTCTTTAGGCAAGGTGCTGAAGCAATGAAGATAAAGACCTACCAATTAAAGTAGGTAATCCAAACCACAATGAACTTGCACAGAAATGTGCGAGTTTTTGGTGGTAAAAGGCATATTGCCATAATTAAAATCAATTATAAAATGGAATTATTAAACGAAAAAGAATTCGTTACCAAGTACGGAGACATCAACACCAAAACTTGGAACAACATTAAAGTGTACAGAGGTAGACAGAGAGATTCAGACAGTTTTCACATTGACGTTGTCATTCATAACCAATCTTCTGTTTCGTATGTTGACTCTGAAGAGTTCAATTTTACGATTGCAAGTGGTCATTATAACGTTCGTTCTAATTGGGTACACCTTGATGTGATAGATGATTTGTTTGACGAACTACTTGCTAGTTCACTTACTAATGCCGGAGATTATAAGTATGGTGAGTTAGAACATTCTCTAACAATAGCTATTGAGAACAGAGATTTATACATAAATTCTTAGATATGCGAGAAGCACTTTATAGATTTGTTATAAGGGTAGATGGTAAGAGGGTTGAAACGATTGTTGCTCATACGATATGGGAAGCAGAAGATAGATTCTCTAGCCAACACCCATCACTACATAAATATCGCATAGAAGCGAGACAATATAAACCACAAACAATTTAACATATGAAACCACAAGTATTTACAGTTACCGGACTTAATGAGTTCGGAATTCTGTGTGTAAACAAAGTAGGAACTATCGATGAGGCAAGACGAATAGCTTCAAATGTAGTTAACGCAAAAATTTTTAATCAATCAAATATCGAAATACAATGAGTTACAGTAAAGACAGAGTAATTAGAAAATCAGAATGGGTCAAAGTTCTTGACACAATGAAGAAGTACAACAGGACAGTTGGATGGGTAGATGTAGTTACCAATCCATCATTCTCTTTGTTTGAAGAGAGCCTACAGTTCTTTGATGATAACCCAAAGATGAACGGAATTAACGCAATGGTAGTGAGCCGTTGTGAAGTTGAATTAATAATAAACACATACTAAGATGAACTATGATAATTGGAAGTTGTCATCACCACATTATAGTGATGATGTAAGCACCTGTTGTGGTGCCGGATACGAAGAAATGGGAGGAGGATTGTTTGAGACAGAATACATTTGTGATGAGTGTAAGGATACCTGTGATATCCAAGACGAAGATGATTACAAGCAAGACCGTTGGGAAAGCTATCAAGAAGACTTAGCAGATGATAAACGACACGGACTTTAATAACTGTTACGGACGGAATAACCGTTTAATGTGAGTAATACACACCGTAATAACTAACCAATTAAATTTAATTACAATGAGTGAAATTTACAAAGAGAAAGCAAGAATTACAGAAGCTAAACAGACATTAAAAAACAACGGATATTTCGCACAAAACCTATGGCACGTTGACGATGTAAAACAAAACTACGAATGCTCAGACGAGGATGCGTTAGCTATATTAGACGATGTAATGACAGGAGAGTATGTAACAGAGGCAATCTTTACAATGATAGACTTGGCTACAGTAAAATTACCGGGTCAATTTAAACCACTTAACAAATAGAATTATGAAAGACAATAGAATAATAGCAGAATTTATGAAGTTAGAAACCGAAACATTTAATTCGGGAATACCTAACTATTATTATCACGGAACTTTAGATAGATTAATTGACCAAGGTTGGTTTGAAGCACACGAGTTATCTTACAATGTATCTTGGGATTGGCTGATGCCTGTGGTTGAGAAGATTGAAAGTCTTAGAGATACCAATGGGAATGCTTACAGATTTACTATTGATATGTGTAATGCTCAAATTGAAGAAACTAATATTGAAATACTTGGAGGTGCCTTTAAACTTGACACCACATACAAAGCAGTAGTAGAATTTATAAAACAAAAATACATACAATTATGAAAGTAATAATATCACAAAGAGTAGTGTACCATAGGTATTCAGAAGTAGAAATAGAAATAGACGAAGATGATTTAGAAGACTTTGAATTACAAAATAGTTTTACCAACGGTCTTGATGATTATCTAATGGAAAACGCACACCTATATGACGAACAGTTAAACGAAGCACACGACAAAGCAGAATATAACGAGGGAACAGGTCTGTATGATTTTAAAGGAATGGATGATGCAGAATCAGATTGGGAAATACGATACGATTGTGGAGAACTGAAAACAGGTGGACATCTATAACTAAAATGGACAAAATTTGGAACAGAACTAGAAAAATATTACCTTTGTTTAAATAAATTAAATCAAAACAGTCAAATGAAAAAAGATATTTTTAACGATTATGTAGACAGGGTCTGTCACATATTTGGATTAGAAAAAGAAACGTTGTTTACAAAGAACAAACGTAAAGATGTGGTAGATGCTAGGTTTCTACTGTATTACCTGTGTAGGGTAAGACCAATGAACTACACATACATCCAAGAGTATATGATGGAAAATGGTTATAGTATTAGGCATTCATCAATTCACTACGGAGTAGCGAAAGTAAGAAAGCAAATATTAGAAGATAAAGATTACATAAAATCCATAGAAGAAATACTAATAGACTAGATGAAGCATAGACTTAACGAAATTTTTAACGAAGCAATCCAAGATACATACGCAATAACTTTAAACGGTAGGGAGTATGAATCACGGATGGTGTACGGAGTTAAAATTATTCGTGATAAAAAGTCTAAGTCTGTAGAAATAATAAACACGGCTCAAGGTGGTGGATATTACAGGAGGTTGAGTTCAGAAGAGTTATCAATTTTTTTAGAAAAGGGATGGCGAAATGGAGTTTATCTTTTATCTTTGTCTAATTACCGTTCAAAACTAGACCTAATTGAAGGTCGTATTAAGAAAGAAATGAACGGTAGAGCAAGTGTAAAACAAATAGGTTTGTTAAAGAACCAAAGAGAGCGAGTATTAAGTAGGTATAGTGAAATCAATTATAAATTAAATAAATTAAATCAAATCAATTATGGGAACAGTAAAGACAGTAAAGGTTCAATCAACCTTTGAAAAATTATCAGCAGTAAACGTAAACAAGTACGTTGAAAAGAAAAACAATCTAACATATTTATCTTGGGCATACGCTTGGGGAGAGACTAAAAAGGTTTGTCCCGATGCAACATACAAGATGAATGAAACTGAGTACGATGATGTGCTAGGATTTATGTGCCATACAGAAGTAACTATCGAAGGTGAGACCTTAGAGATGTGGTTGCCTGTTATGGATGGTGCTAACAAATCTATGAAGAAGGTAAGCTACAAGTACACTACTCGTTATGGTGATAAAGAAGTTGCGTCTGCGACATCGTTTGATATCAACAAAACTATGATGAGATGTTTAGTTAAAAACTTAGCTATGTTTGGAATGGGAATCTACATCTATGCCGGTGAAGATATGCCAACAACACCAACAGAGGTTGTTGTTACTCCTGTAGTTGCGGTTACAAAAGCAAAGAAGAAAGATGTGCTAGACAAGAAGCATATCAAGTGGAATGCGTTAATGAAATTTGCTACAGAAAATAAAGCATTAGGATACAAGAAACTTACAGATAAGATTAGTTTATCTTATACCTTGAGTGAGACTGCTTTAAATGAGATAAGAGTTATAACCTCTAAGAAGTAATGGAGAGTATTATTAAAACTCTAAGAGATGACGAACAATACTACGGTAAGTTCGGGCAACAGTACCTATCTAATTCAGACATAGGTACGTTGCTTTCTAATCCTATGAACTTTAGGAAACCTCAAGCAGACAACATTAACTTTCATAAAGGAAGATACTTCCATCAACTTATCTTAGAACCTTCTAAGGCAGAAGAAACAATTTTTATAGAGATAGGTTCTAGAAATACCAAAGCATATAAAGAGAGGCTATTGATGGAAGACAAAGAAATTATAATGCTAGAGAAAGAAGGTAAAGAAATCAGAGACTGTGTGTCAGCAATGATGCAAAACTTTTCTTTCTTTGAAGGTGTAAGACAGGAAGGATGTGAGTATGAAGTACCGGCAATCAAAAAGATTCAAGGTATGATGTGGAAGGGTAAAGCAGACATCATTACTCCCGATAAAATTATAGATTTAAAAAGTACTTCTGATATTTCAAAGTTTAAGTACTCGGCACGCAAGTATAACTACGATAGCCAATGTTACATATACCAAGAACTATTCGGTAAGCCATTAGTATTTTATGTGGTGGATAAGATAACAAAGATGCTTGGCATCTATCATCCATCAGCAGAATTTATTGAGAGAGGTAGAGATAAAGTAACTGAAGCAATCAAAGTTCATAATAAGTTTTTTGGTGCTGATGCTGAGTTAGATATTAACGAATACTTTATCAATGAATTACTTTAAAAAACTGATAACCTGTTTAGGTATATCAAAAAGCAAGCGAGTGTTATGGTTGGAAGTTCCGATGGACTGTGACTCTCGTTCAACTAAGGATACAATTATTCTTACAACAATCGAAACATTGGAACAACAAATTAAAATCAATTAAAAAAAATGGAAAATCAAAAACCAAAAGTATTCGCAGATGGATTCAGTTTCAAGCGTAACGACAATGCTCCCGAATTTGTAGTAGGAAGACAGTCAGTAAAAGTAGATGAGGCAGTAACTTTTTTACAACAACATCAAAAGAATGGTTGGGTAAACATCGACATCAAGCAATCTAAAAAGGGAACTTACTATTGTGAGTTAGATACTTGGGAAGCTAAACCACAGGCACAAGCAACGGCTCCGGCTCCTGCTCCTGTAGAAGATGCAACTCCCGATTTACCTTTCTAATACTAAGGAAACCAATGAAACAGGGTGGGTTTATACTCACCCTTTTTTTGGCTCCTGTCAACTGTTAAATATTTTTCTCCTTTTACTACTACTATATTTAATATATATTTCTTTTCTTTACATATACTAAAGAGAAAATTAACATAACCAACATTAGTGCTGACTATCAATCAGTTAGGAAAATTAAATCAACATTAAATCAACATATTTATGACATCAAGAGTAACATTATTCAAGAATATCAAGGAAACAGAGGCTCCATTTTACAGAGACGTTGACGTTGTCCTTCAGAGAATTAAAAATGGTGCATCTAAACACCTAGTTAAAACAATTAGAACTTCAAAAGACAAATCAGAACGTAACGAACTAAAGAAAAAACTTCCATCAGTTTGTTTCTCCGGTATATTTACTAAGCGTATGGACTCTGCAATACAGGAGCATTCGGGTTTAATATGTTTGGACTTCGATGGATACGAAAAGAAAAAGATATTATTAGAACACAAAGAGAAGCTTACAAAAGATAACTATGTGTATTCGGTATTCATTTCACCTTCGGGCAATGGATTGAAAGCATTGGTTAGGATACCTCCAATCACAGAGAACCACGTTAACTACTTCAATTCACTTCAGAAGTACTTTGATTCAACTTACTTCGATAAGATGTGTAAGAACGTCTCTAGGGTATGTTACGAGTCATACGACCCATTGATACATATCAATGAGAACTCAGTTCTTTGGGATACAATAGCTGAGACTGAGTACACCGAGGTAGTGAAGCATCGTGATGCACCTACCATTCCTATTACAGATGAGAACAAGGTGGTAGAAATATTAGTTAAGTGGTGGGTTAAAAAGTTTCCTATGAATTCGGGACAGAGAAACCAAAATGTATTTGTTCTAGCTATGGCATTCAATGACTATGGAGTTAACGTATCATTAGCAGGTTATGTATTAAACCAATACGCTACTAAAGACTTTACGTTATCAGAGATTAACAGGACAATTAGTTCAGCATACGCACACACATCTAATCACGGTACAAAGTACTACGAGGACGAAGAGAAGCTTACAACAATCAAGACCAAGTTAAGAAGAGGTGTGTCAAAAAAAGAAATTCGTCAGCAATTAGATGATTCGGGAGTTGATGGCGATGTAGCCGAACAAGTTATTAGTAGAATTGAAGAAGAGAATTCCAAGCAAACGTTTTGGGAAAAGAACGAGAAGGGTACAATAAAAATTGTTCACTATAGTTTTAAGAAGTTCTTGGAAGACAATGGATTCTATAAGTATTGTCCCGAAGGTGGTAAGCATTATGTGTTTGTTAAAGTAACTAACAACTTAATAGACCATACATCTGAGAAAGAAATAAAAGATTTTATTCTGAATCACCTAATAGAATTGGATGACCTCAGCATATACAATTACTTTGCTGATAATGTTAGATTTTTTAGAGAGGATTTCTTATGCCTCCTGTCTACAATAGATATTTATTTTATTGAGGACAGTAAAGAGTCAGCGTATTTATACTATCAGAACTGTGCAGTTAAGATTACTAAAGATAAGATTGAAGCAATCGATTACATAGACTTAGGTGGATATGTTTGGAAAGACCATATCATTACTAGAAACTTTAAAGAATGTGACGATGTGAGTTGTGATTATAAAACTTTCATAGCAAACATTTGTGCTAATGATGAGCAGAGAATAAAGACAATGGAATCTACAATTGGATTTATGATGCACGGTCATAAGAGTTTAAGTTATTGTCCGGCAGTTATACTAAACGATGAAGTAATCTCAGACAATCCGGAAGGAGGAACAGGAAAGGGATTGTTTATGAACGCTTTAACTCAAATGAAAAAGCTAATCGTTATAGATGGTAAGCAGTTTGCTTTTGAGAAATCATTTCCATATCAGTTAGTATCAGCAGATACACAGATACTTTGCTTCGATGATGTTAAGAAACACTTTGACTTCGAGAGATTGTTTAGTGTGGTAACAGAGGGTCTTCAGTTAGAAAAGAAAAACAAGGACGCAATTAAGATACCATTCTCAAAGTCACCGAAGATTGCCATCACAACTAACTATGCTATTAAAGGAACAGGTAACTCATTCGCTAGAAGAAAGTGGGAGGTAGAACTACATCCTGCATACAGTAAAAACTTTACACCTCTTGATGAGTTTGGAAAACATTTCTTTGCTGATTGGAATGAAGGTGAGTGGTGTGTGTTTGATAACTATATGACTGCCTGTCTTCAAGACTTTTTAGATACAGGATTAGTTAAGAGTAAGTTTGTTAACGTTAAGATTCGTCAGCTATCTGCTGAAACATCTCACGAATTTATTGAGTGGTGTGGATTAGTTCAAGGTCATCAGAAAAATAGTAAGTTAGACTTCGGATATAAGTTAGTGATGCAAGACCTGTACTATGATTTCATAAATGAGTATCCCGATTACGCTCCCAAAGCTAAGATGACTATCAGTAGAACACGATTCTATAAATGGTTAGTAGCTTATGCAAACTTCTCTACAGGTCAGATGCCTGAAGAAGGTAGAGATATGACAGGACGATGGTTTAGAATGAAAGAAAATAAGGATGTAAAAACCAAGGACTAATGACTCAAGAAGAGATTTTAGAAATTGCTTATGAGAATTCGTACAAAGTCATAATATTAAACTATGATTGGGAGCAAATAATGGACGAGGAAGACCCTTACTTCATTCATAATCCGGCAAGACTTGTGCCTCATAAAGATAGACTAGAGGCATTACTAATTTACTACGAATTTAAAGAAGACTACATAAAATGTCAAGCGATACACAATTACATAACAAAAAAATCATAGAAAGAACATCGGGATATTCTGATGAGATGATGTACCAAGCCTGCCTTACTACACATAATATAATTTTTAAAACATATGATGTAACGGTAGGCAGAGGTCGTAATAAAAAAGTTGTTCAACGTAGAGTCTATAAGTTTACAGAGGACGTAGAGACTAAATCAATTCAGAGTTTAAACTATTATAAAGAAAGAATGAAACGTGAATCTAAAATAAAATACAGAGAATATCAGAAAAAAATAATAGTAGAAGGAGCAGAGGTGTTAATCTTAAATCGATTCCTTTACCTAGCAATGGAGGTTAGAACAGGTAAGACCTTAACAAGTATGGGTATCTCTCAGCTAATGAATTGTAAAAAAGTTTTGTTTGTTACAAAGAAGAAAGCTATTAGCAGTATCGAAAGTGATTATGAATTACTATATCCCGACTTTGAATTGACTGTAATAAATTATGAGTCGCTACACAAGGTAGAAGATATTCCTTCATACGATATGTTAATACTAGATGAGGCACATTCAATGGGTGCTTTTCCAAAGCCAAGTAAAAGAGCCAAGCAAGTCAGAGATATGACTAAGCATAACCCATACGTTATATTATTATCCGGAACACCGACACCCGAATCATACAGTCAGATGTATCATCAAGTGTGGGGAATAAAGAACAATCCTTTTAGTGAGTTCTCTAATTTCTATAAGTTCTCTAAGAAGTTTGTGAACGTAAAGCAATTAAAGATAAACGGATTGCTAATGAATGATTACAAGGATGGTTTAATTGAGATACTTTCAGAGATGAATAAGTATACCATATCATATACTCAGAAGCAAGCAGGTTTTAAGGTAGATACTCGTGAACATACATTGTTTGTGCCAATGAAAGATATAACATACAAGCTAACTGCTAGATTGAAAAGAGATTTAGTTATAGAAGGTAAGGAGGAAACCATATTAGGTGACACCCCTGTAAAGTTAATGATGAAACTTCATCAAATGTTTTCCGGAACTGTTAAGTTTGAATCCGGTAAGTCTACCATATTAGATTTATCTAAGGCAGAATATATCCACGATAACTTTGGTGATGCAAAGGTTGGAATATTTTATAAGTTCAAGGAGGAATTAAATGCTTTGAAGCAAGTGTATGGAGACAGTCTTTGTACTGAGTTAAAAGAGTTTGAAGAAACAGATAAGACTATAGCGTTACAGATTGTGTCGGGTAGAGAAGGTATAAGTTTACAGAAAGCTAAGGCTCTTGTGTATTACAACATAGACTTTAGTGCCACAAGTTATTGGCAATCAAGAGATAGGATGACAACCAAAGAAAGGTTAGAGTCTGATGTGTATTGGGTGTTTTCTGAAGGTGGAATAGAGCAGGACATATACAAAGCCGTTACCAAAAAGAAAGACTTTACTGTTAATCACTTTAAAAAACTAAATTGATTATCTTAGCAGTATGAGTTTTATACGGTTCACTCTTATATGGATTAGTCAGAATTTAGCTATACCATTTTGGGTAGTTGGACATATTCATTTATCGATTCACGACTATCACGATGTAGTAGAAATTATTGCATCATTAGGGATGAACATTGTAGTGCTCATAGGATTCATCTTAGACTACAAAAAAAACGGATGACAGAACAACAGATACAAAGCAAAAGAATTAAACAGTTAGAGGCTGAAGGTTATTATGTTTTAAAATTAGTGAAGACAAATAAGAATGGTATCCCTGATATACTTGCGATTCCTCCTGACACAGATGTAATATTTAGTGAGGTCAAGACACCAACAGGTAAGGTATCTAAGCTACAGGAATACAGACTAAAGGAATTAAAAGGTTATGGATTCAGAACAGAAGTTTACAGAGGTTAAGTCAACATACGAAATAGAAGATTGGTTCTACTCACAATTAAGTAATTACAACAGAGACGAACAGACAAATATTATTGGACAGTTCCTTGAGGTTATGAAATCATTACCGTTAGGTAACGAATGGACTCAAGAAACTGCCGGTGTTGTTATACAGAAAGAGCCTTTGTTTTTTGCAATAGAATATTTAAAAGAAGAGAACGAACCTATTGTATTAGTAGACCTACACGAGTTAGAGGTGGATGAGTACTTAGAATTTATATCAAATAAAAAATCAATCAAATCATATTACGATGGAAGAGAAGAGCGAGCACACAAAATTGATGATAAAGAATCATCAAGAATTTAATTTCTTAAAGGGAATAATTAAAGACATACTTGGAATAGATGTTGAAAATAATAAGAGCAGAATTAGGGAGGTCGTAAATGCCAAGATGATATATGCTTCTCTACTACAGGACAGAGGTTATGGATGCAGTACTATAAGTAAAACTATAGGTTGTAATCACGCAACAATACTTCATTACAATAAGAACTTTAAGTTCTATATTAAAACTGATTCAAGTCTTAGATATAACCATAATTTAATTCAAGAAGAGTATAGTTCTGACTATACAACAACCTCATTACTAACATTGCAAGAAATAAAAAAAGAACTTATTCTATTGAGGATTGAAAATAAAAGATTACATTCGAGTGTCTCCAAACTTCAAAGAGATTTAGGTATACTTAAAAATCAAGATGAGTTTGGTAATGATAGGATGACAGATATTTTTAAGGTAGTGCGTCAGCGTACTAGAGTAGGGGGTGAAGATGCCGTTCTAAAAAAATTAAATATATTTTATAATGGATTATACTAACAAAGACATAGATAAAATAATTGGATTCAAGTCGTGGAGCGATGATAAGAAATACAATACTCTACTAGAGATTGATTGTAATCAGTACTGTAATATGGGTATTGACTCTACTAAAAAAGAAAAAGATTACGTTAGAAGTATGTCTCGCAAAATTTATACCGCTATTAAAACATTTAATCCTATCGTTGGAGAAACCTTTTTAAAAAGTATGGACCTAAAACAAAGATAGAAAATGCAGGAGCCGTCATCGTATGACAAAGAACGTATCACACACATCAATCACTTGATGGAAAACATACACGACTCCACTTCGCAAATCTATGAATCATTAGTTGACAGAGAATTTAGTGTATTAAAAATTGAATGTGATAAACTAATATCTATCTTAAAAGATATTTCATCCTCGGTAGAAGATGATATATAATGGCTCCATTAAAAGTGAGAAACAACTCTTCGGCTATTTAAAAGAAAATTTTATGCCGGACTTAGAGAGAACGACTAGACCTATGTCTAGGTACGACTGCTTCTCTAACAAGTATAACTTAGATATTGAATTAAAATGTAGACGTACACACTACGATGAACTTCTTGTTGAAAAAATAAAGTACGAAGCATTAATGAAAAGATGTGCAGACTTTGATACCATACCTCTATACATTAACTCTACACCCAAAGGTGTGTATGCGTTTTATCTTACACAGTTTGAGATGCATTGGCAAACAAAATCACTACCGATAACAACAGAGTTTGGTAAGAAGTTTCACGTTCCTAAAGAAGTAAGTTACTTTTCTATAAGCGAAGGCATAGACCTAACTAAGTTGTAGTTATACCTTACCTTTTTTTCTAACTCTTTTTGGATGCAACCTATCAGGTAAGTAATTCTTATCATACGCTTTACTCCATTCCTTTGCTAACTCAGGTTTGTTGGCATACATCCACGCTTTTTGTGCTTTACTTTTGAACGGCATAGCTTGGTAGTTTTTTAGGTATCTTCTTAAAGGTAGAGCAACTGCTCAATACCAATAGACATATAATTATAGTGATTAGTTTTCTCATTCTCTTGAAAATCTTTGTCTTTGTCTCTCTTCATTTCTTGATTTTGTTTCAGCATCTCTTTCAGGATTTCCTCTTTCTCTTTTTCTTTCTGCATCTCGTCTATCTCTCTCACCATATCTCTCCTCATATCCTGCAGGGTCATACTTTTTCATTGCTCTCTTATCTGAAGCAGACATTCCCGAACTCGTTTTGGTTTTAGGTTTAGACTTTTTCTTTACACCATACCCCGGTCTATAAGACGGTGATATACCAATTAAGTCAAAGATGTTATCATCAGTTACATCTCCTGTAAATAATTTACCTAAAGCAAATGGAGCGTCTAACTGAGCACCAATTAATATTTCCACTATAGGAATTGATGCTTTAATAATCTCTCCATCATCAGCAGCTTTATATACCTTAGTCATCTTTCTGTATACACTTGTGAAAGGATTTACTCCCTCGCTTACAGGCTTTCTATTTCCTGTAGCTTTGTTTAGTGCAACTTCTATTCCTGTTCCTATCAAAGGAATTTGATATATTAGATTAAGTCCTGTTGCAGCATTTCGTATTGCTTTCCAAGCCTCTTCTTTATCCTTATCATCTCCTTTTAGTAACGCTCCTGAGTAAGCAGCGGCAGTAAATAATACATTGGCTACTGCAAAGTTTAAAGCAAATGCTCTAACGTCTTTTGCTTTAGGTGGCTTACCTCTACCTGCATCTCTAACCATACTATTCATACTCATACCTACCTTATTCATCTGTAAGTATAACGTACTTCCAAACATAGTAAAGAACCTTGCCATCCAACTCGTGTCACGTTGAATACCAACCTTCTCAGTAGACCTTCTTGTTTGCTGAGTAGAATTAAAGTTATTAAACAATGCAAGTGCTTCAGCCTTTGGCATTCCATTCCTAATGTTTCTGTTGTATACTGCTTTGTATCCAAGAACACCTAAGATATCTCCTGCTACTGTTGCTGCACCTGCTGCAGTCTTAAAGTTCCTGCTTGCTCTACCATACTTGTTTGGCGATTTGCTTAACTTTTTATAAGTACGACCACCTGACTCTAATCCATATACATCTCCTTCAACACCTTGTCTCAGTCTATTTTTAAACGTTGCTGATATTTCCTGTGACTCTCTAATTTGTTTTGGAAGAGTAAGAATAACCTTAGCATAATCTACCATAAACATTGGTGCATCAATCATTACTCTACTAAGAATATTAGAATCCTCACCTTTATAAGAGTAGTCTTCAAACGCTTGAATAAAAGATGTTGCCTGCTTCAATACTTGTATTGCTTTAAAGGCTAATGCAAATCCTGAAAACTTATTTTGCACCCAACTAATAACTCCGGAAGATAAAACTTCAGGTCCTGCGTCAGGGTTAATTGCATAGTTTAACATTTGATTAAACAACGTTGTTAGTCCTGTCTTTTCTAATACTAATTGTATTGCAGGTGATTTCAGAACTTCATTCATTTGTTTAACACCAAGAGCATAAGCTTTGTATCGCTCCATCTCTTTAATGTGTTGCTCAACTACCTCTGTAAAACCTAAATTGATATCTAAATCTTGCGTGGTATCTGTTCTTTCTTGTAATGCAGGAGAGTTTTCAGCAGTAAATACTTTACTAAAGTCTCCACCTACCATATCAGCAGCAGTTTGCTCTGACCCTACAGTTCTAGTAGGAAAATAATTCTCTACAAAACCTAAGTTAACATCGTTTGCCTGAGTATAAATATCGTTTACCTGATTGTAATAGTCATTACTAAAAAAGTCTACAGTCATATCAGCCATTCGCACACCATCAACTCCAATGAAAGTTTTTATTCTTTCTAAAGCTGCCGGTGTTATACCTTGCTCAAGTAGTTTCTGTCTTTGAATAGGGTTCAGAGATAGAGCATATATTCTTAAAGCTTGGTCAGGATTAAATACTCCTGTGTAAGTCATCTTCTTAACCGTGTTGTCCTTTTGCTTAACGTTACTTGTAATTTTATCAATACTTAATTTCTGTGTACCTAAGTTATTTTTCCAATCTCTCCAAGTTTTCTTAGAATCTTTTAATGAATTAGCCATCTCATCAAAGACCTCCTCGGTTCTGAACATACCCTGTAATCCATTCTCATCCATTTCATTAAGCCTGTTGAAGAATGTTTTAGTAAACATACCGTTCTGACCTCTATCTAAAACGTTAGAAATAGTACCAAGATGTAAAAGGTTCTTCCTCATAAAGTCCCCTATACCATTGGTGGTGTACTTCTGATTTTTTACAAACTTAGTTAGAAGAGTTTTAATCCCTTCAAATATTCCTTTGTTTTTAAAGGATTCATATATAGATTCGTTCTCTCTTTGTAATTGCTGAGAACTTTTTCTGTTTCCATTCTCATCATACAGTTCGTTGTAATTCATTTCAATCTCAGCATCAAAGTCTTCTTTGATTTCATTGATTGCAATTCGTCTTGCATCTTTCCTATTGTTCAATCGTGCAATAGACTCTGCTCTTGTCAATAAAACCTCATCATACAAAGCATTAACTTCCTCTAACTCCATACCCATTGTCTCACCAAACGTATCAATAGCTAACTGACGGTCAATTAATCCTCTCTCATCTCTAGTTAAATCCACTCCTGTCTCAAGCTTATCTAACGCTCTTGTAAGTTCATCTTGGTCTATCTCTAATGCTGCTGCCCTAAGTCCTGCTACATCATTATTGATAACTAATTTTAAAACCTTATTTACTTCTGCAAAATATGCCTGACCTATTGCATCTAAACCACCTGACCTTCTTTTTTTAGACGCAGTAATTGCAGCTTTAGATTTCTTCTTTACAAGTGCTATCATTTTTCTAAGCACTTCGTTTTTCATTTGACTTCTCTGACCTTCAAGTTCTTTTAATACTTTAGTTACTTGACCATCAAAGTTCTTAGCAGTTGTTTCGTTAACGGCTTTAATCAACCTGTCCATACGACCTTTAGAATAGTTCTTAGACTTAGGCATTGTTTTTCTTATAAGCATTCTCAACTTACGTTGTGCAGCAGCAAGAGTTCTTTCTCCTAGGTATTGTTCTTTAAGCTTACTTCTTACACTAGCAATATCTCTAGTAACAGTTGGGTTAGTTCTTATTCCAAGTGCTCTATCAAACGCACTTAATAACTCAAGCTTTGTTTGTTCAGGTTGTGCTTCAAATATAGGATTAGCTTTCATTAATCTCTGACCTTCTGCTCTTATTTCTGCAAACGATTTAGTCCTATTATTTCCTCTTCCTTGAGTTCCATATTTGTTTAACTGTTGTTTCGTTTCGTTAAACAATTCAGTACCTACAAGTGCTCCTCCTTCTACATTACCAAACTCTCTTGGCATTGTATCAAGTAAGTTTAATTGAACTTCAAGTGCTTGCTTGTTTGCTTTAACATCTTTAAATCCATTCTCTTTTAATACCACAAGAATAGAAGCATCGCTCATTGCGTTTTCTCTACCTATATTTATAATGCTTTGCTTGGATGTATTAGGCTCTGTCATTAGTTGCAACTGCTGAGACTGTGCCGCCACTTCTGCTCCAACAAACAATTCATTTTCTGATAGCAGGTCTACAACAACTGCTTGAGTAAAATCTTCAAGAGTCATATTCTCTAACTGCAGACTTGTAACATTTGATATCCCTGTTAACTTCTTAACTAAATCAAACAACTCACTAAGCCAAGCTTTAAAGTTTTTCTTTTGTGCTGCCTCAGCAAATGCGGCTCCTTGGTCTCCAATTGCAGTAGCAAGTGCTTCCTCAAGAACGTATTGCTCAATCTCTGCTTCAGTTGCTCCATCAGCAATCATCTGCTTAACAATTTTTTTGTATGCCTTACTGTTTTTTACATCATCAACATAGGCAGTATCCTTAACAAGGTCAATACCTTTGTTGTACAACTCAGGGTTCATAGCCTTAGCCGTGTTAGACCATAGGTGACCAAACTCGTGTATAGGTGTGTTGTAGTTTTGTGCAGCAGGGTTTAAATAAAGCTTACCTTGATACACGGCTCCATAAACTTTCTGAGATTTTGTAGTTAACTGTTGAGCATTTAACTCTTGTACTAAACTATCAAACTCTTCTTGTGTAGCAACAACTTCTGTATTAGGAAACGCTCTACTTAATTTTTTTATAAACTGTTGGTATGTTGTGTTGGTAGCTTCCTGAACTTCAAAGTTAACTGAAGAAGAACCCATTGCTCTTTTCATTTCAGCACCTCTAGCTTGAGCAGCCGAAGTTCTTTTTGTTCCGGCTTTTCTTTTAACCTTACCTGTTACCTTGTCTTTTATCTCACCAACTTTCATTCTTATAACACCATCAATCTTAGCGTTGATAGTACTCATAAACTTCTTACTCAAGTTCCAAAAAGGAACTGTCTCCTCCATTATACCAACTGCCTTACCTCTAACATACCAAGGATAATTTCTGTGCTTAGGTAGTCCTTCTGATTCTTGTTCTTCAGGACTAATAAGAGCCTCATCAACTGTAGCTTTAGTAACAGGGTTACCTTGTTTGTCGGTTACTTTTAACACCATTGTTATAGCACCCATTGGTAGTTCTGATACAAACTGTTCTGTGTTCTCTGCTCTAATCGACTCCTGACTTATTCCTTCTGCTGCAAATAATTTACCCACAGTTGTTGAAGCCTCAACACTAGATGATGGAAGTACGGTAGTAAAAATTTGAGCCTTACTATCTACATCTAACTTTGCAAATTCTACTACAAAATCTTCAAGAGTATTAGCCTCTCTAGCAATCTTATGTACCAACTCTGTCTTACCTTCTTTAAATGTCTTGCTCTGAATATCCTTCATCATTTCTTGAAAGATTAATTCTGAGTTAGGCGATGCTTTAATTTTATCAATAAGAGTATCAAGCGTAGCAAGATTAGAATCTACTGCTGATGGTGACATATTATACACCACACTATAGTCAGCACCAATAGAACCAAGAACTATTTTCTTTGCATCAGTTCTTCCGATAGATGCCCAAGCTACCTTACCAAATAACTTATCCATCAAAGGAAAGAATGGACCACCCATTCTGTTTTCGTCTACCTTTAATTGGTCAGCCATAACAAGATTAATTCTTTTACCTATCAATTCTTTTAGACCCATCTTAGTTACCTTAGCAGCAAGTGCTGAGTTTTCTGTAACTACAACTGTAGTTGTTTTGGCATTGGTATCTTCAACCTCTACGTTGTTCTCACTAAGTTCAGGCTGAATCTCTTCCATCACCTTAGTGGCTCTCTTTACAAGAGCCTTCTTTCTTTTTTCTGAATTCTTTACTGTGGATTCATCTGCTCTGCCATCAAGTTGTAACTGTGCAGTCTCATCCATTGAGACTTTTCCGTCATTAGTAAATTCTATTTGTCCTTTTTCTACTACAACAAAATCGCTAGTACCATTTGCATTCTGAACAGTTTTATATTTAGCAGGTTTAAGAACTTTAATTCCTGTTGCATCATCTGTAAAGGTATTCATATTCTCCCATACACCCCCTTGTGCATCTCCTTTAACACCAAAACCATCAGGACTATTCATCACTCTTAACAACGAACCTTCAGTATAATCCGGGTTTACTACTATTTCACCACCTTCTGTTGTCATAAATAAACCTCCTTCAGCTTCCTCATCTGCATTAAACTTTCCCTTTTCAAAAGGTGCGAATACTGCTCTCACTTTTTTCCTACTTGATTTAGGAGTAGGAGTAGGTGTAGGTGTAGGTGTAGGTGTTGGTACTGATGTATCTTCTACTTCAGATTCAACTTCTACTTCAGATTCAACTGCTACTTCAGGAGCAACTTCTACTTCAGTAACAGGTGCAGACTCTGTACCGTTTATTAAATCTCTAAGGTCTTGAACTTCTTGAGAATCAGTTTCAGAATCTACCTCTACTTCAGATTCAATCTCCACTTCAGGAGCAACCTCTACTTCAGGAGCAACCTCTACTTCAGAGACAACCTGTACTTCAGATTCATCCTCTTTTGCTTTTCGTTTTCCTTCTGTTTTAATATCACCGTCAATATCTAACGGCTTGTCTTCAATTAATGAAGCGTTAGCATCATCAATATTTTCTGCATTATCAATTAGATTTTTTAATCTAGCTGAGTTTGCTTTAGTTTTTTTAGTTGGGTTTTTAATCCCTTCATATTTCTCATCTACTACTGAACCAACTTCTGAATCGTTATTTACTGTAATAGAAATTTTATTTAATTGTTTATCTGTAAGCTTACTAAACTTCTGAAGAAATTCTTTCTTAGTAAATTCCTTTCCATTAATAGCATAACGTTTTATTCCTTTACGAATATCGGTTGAACCTTCCTGCTCTGTTCTGTTTAACACTCCTGTCCCAACAAGAATTGTTTGTTGATTTTTATCTACAAGTTCTTTGGTTTCAACGATACCTGCAATCTCTTTATTAATTTGTGATATCTTATCAGCGAATGCTGATTTTCTGTTAGGTGTTGACGATAGTTCTTTTCTAGCCGCCATCAATTCCATTAACCTTCCTTCTACAGTAGGGTCTACCTGTACATTGTTTGAAGTATTAACTCCTCCATCAAGTCCAACGCTCATTAGATTACGAGCCTCTCTTCTTAACCCAAGGTTCTCCTGTATTCTTTGGTTCTGTTCTACACTTATCTGACCTACCTTAGCCATACCATTTGCCCAAGTTGATATTCTTGTATCGCTATATTTCTCATTAGCTAAGAATTTTAAGTCAGTAAACTTATTGGCAATAGCAATATTACTCCTCGCTCTACCATCAAGAAAGATGTTTACCGCTGCATTAGGACCTTGATTACCAAGACCACCTATTGATTCTGCTGCAATTTCTTTAAAGTCAAGTTCACCACCAACAACAACTTGAGCCGCAGTTTCTCCTAGACCTTCCATAATCGGGTCAAACACTATACGTTCTGTTAAACCTAATCCAATTCGTGTTCCTCTTGAAGCAAGTGCTCCTGCTTTAAATACTCTACCTGCAAGACCTGCTGAAAGCATATCTGCAATAGCGATTGGGATACCACGCTTTAGTCCTATCTCCAATCCTTCTGACCAAACACTCTCACTTTGTAAAGCATCCTTTAAAGAGTTCGGGTCCATAGGATTAAATCCTTGATTCCTTACTGCGTCCATAACTGCATTGGTATACTCTAAAGCAAATGATGTTGCCACCATACCTGATTTAAAACCATAACCTGCTCCTGCTACTAGACCACCACCTGTTGTTAAAACACCACCGGGACCTGTAACAAATCCTGAAGCACCAATTAATCCACCGGCAGTTGCTCCTGCAGCAGTTGAAGTACCTATAATTTTCCAACCATATGGAAGCATTTGACTTATTGAGTTAGCTGCAAAACCTACTGCTAATTCTGCCGGGTCATTTTTAAAAGCATCCCAAGTTTCTTTGAACCCTCTTGCTGAATGCCATCTGTATTCTGCACGACCTGTCTTTCCTGTATCACCGTCTTGCATATATTGGATAAGTCGGTCTGCAGCTTCCAATGAACTTGCATCGTTATCAAGGTCTTGTAAACCTAATGACATTCTTAAAATCTCATTACCAACATTACCTTGAGATGTTCCTTTAATAGAAGCATTTGTTACCGCTGCCCAATTAGATACAAACTCTTCTCTAACATTTTCATCAATCTTAGCATCAAGAAATGTACTAGCTACCATATATTTATCAGCAGCACGTTGTTGTATAGCTTTAGCTTCAACATAGTCTGTGTTTAATTGGTCTAATACTATACGTTCCTGCTCATTCTGTGGAATTATTGTATATAACTTATCAGGATTAACTTGAAATCTTTGTTGACTATCTAGCGTAAGTGCCTCAGCATATTCTAAAGCTACTCTATTTTGATTGACTGCTTCACTTGTTCTTTCATTAAGTCTCTTATCTATATGTAAATCAAAGTCTTCCTGAACTGTCATTAATTCTGTGTCGTTAACTACAGAGTATAATTTATCTTGTTCTAATTTTAACTCAGCTATTCTCTCTGCAACTGCTCCGTTTCTTCTTTTACCATTAACATATAAGTTAGAGAATTCTTTTCTCTCATCATCAGTTAAATCTTTTTCATAAAAATTTGCTTCCTCTAAGAAATAAAGTTCATCTCTTATCTCTTCATACCTGTCGTAATTCTTCTTGTAACTACTATAGTCATAACCTCTTTTAGTAAAGAAATCATTAGCTTCTGAATCTACTGTGTTTATATCCTTCCAAGAACCTTCAGCAAAATCTTGAGCCTCATCTTCTGTGTCAAACTCAAATACCTCACCTCTTTTTTTAGCTTCATTAAAAGCATCAATTCCTTTCTCTTCTTTCCACCACATAGGGTCGCTTCCATATTGACCATTGTCTCCTTCAGTATCAGGAAATAATGTTGGATAAGCTACAAACTTACCGTCTACTATTCCTGAAGCCATCAATACAGTTGACTCAGTACCATCACTATTTATACGACCTGTGTTACGCATACCTCTTACTCTTTGAGCACGAGTTATATCGTCTTGTTCTTTTGCAGTTGTAGCTGATTCATCAGGTGTTACTGCATTAGCTTTAACATATTCTCTTAAAGCTGAAGCTTCCTTATCGTCAGAAAAAAATGTATCTAAATCTACTTCTAAAGGGTCGTTACTGTTAGGTGGATAAACCACCATTGCATCACCTATTCCTGTTGTTCTAAATGAAAATCCATAAGGTGCATATAGCTTTGTGAAGTATCCTACTGCATCGTCTTCCCCTTGATTGATTGCATCAGCATTAGTTTGTGTAAGAGCAACTTCAAACTCAGGTGATTTTAATATTGCTTGCCTTTCCTTCTCGTATTTTTGTTGAACTGCTATCTGAGTCTCCGCTTCTTTTGCTTTTCTTTCTTCTTCAAAAGGTAGTTGCTCCTTGTCGCTTTGTGCAGTTACTTTAATATCTTTAAGTTGTTGTGCAAAAGCATTGTCAACTGCTTCTACTCCACCGTCAGGATACATCCCTAATTTTTTAATAGGGTCTACATATCTATCTTCATTCTTATTTTGCCCTGCAGTATTCCTTGGAGCATCAAGCATATCTTGAAGTTCATCACGAGTAGGTGTGTTAATAACGGACTGCTCCGAACCACCACCTGCCAATGGAGATTCCAAAATATCTTTTTTTTTTAATGGTTCCTCCACAACAACTTCCTCTTCAGGTTCTGCTGCTCCCATTAAGATTTGAAAGTCTGCCATCTCTTTTGTATACCCATCAGATTTGAATAAATCAAACGCAACTTGTTGTCCTTCAGGATTGTTTGCCATCAACATTTTGAAATCTTCAATTGTCTTTGTGTATCCGTCTTGTACAAATAAATCGTATGCTACTTGAATTGCCTCTTCGTTCATTTTGCTTTATGTCTAATTAAAATTGTGCTGCTTTTCCACCCTTAACAAAAGATGGATTAAATTTCTGTGTTGTGCTATTTCTTTTACCTTGAGTCTTGTCATACAAGAAGTCACCTTTTTTATCTGCTGCTGCCTGTAAGTTCCTAGACCTCTGTAGTAAACGCTTAATATATTTTGGAGCATCTTTAGCTTGATTATAGTTATCAGCAGCATCTAACTCAAATATCTCTACTATGTTGTTGTCCTCATCTAAAACGTGAAGTTCATCATCTGTACCTCCTGCATCTTTTACTTTGTAGTTTTCCATACCCGGTAAACCTGTTATAAATCCTGCTACATTAGTAAGTGTTTGGTCTTCATTATCAGCTACAAATAATTTAGGTAAAAATCCTGCCTTAGTTGCTTCAGCTAAAGTTATTCT
>Ga0208814_1000484_pt1 | contig 24511 bp, 37 predicted proteins | sample MalvirAntarct_55_FD_184253 | JGI IMG/M metagenome (GOLD analysis project Ga0208814, IMG submission 184253) | Marine viral communities from the Global Malaspina Expedition - Malaspina viral metaG Antarct_55 (SPAdes) (version 2) | ecosystem: Environmental > Aquatic > Marine > Oceanic | place...
TGGCATTTAAACGAGGTTATAACGTAGCAGCTCGTGTACATGTTTACTTGTTCGGTAATGCAATAGGAACTTAGAATATGTTTAAATTTATATCATCATTATTTAAAAAGAAGGAAAAAGTAGAACTAGACGTTCCAGATTATCCTAATATTAAAGAAATGGAAACAATTAAAGATAGATATCATAACGAGCAACATAAAAAAGCAATGCAGGCACAAATTACTGAAGATTTAGTTAACCGAGTTAGGAGACACATGTGAAAAAAGATAAAAAGAAAGATGGATGGTTTGCAAACTTTGTAAACACTACGTTTACAAAAAAGCAAATATTAGATGAAGTTGCACCTACACAAGAAGCACAGAGACGAGCTGTTCTTGATAGAGAAAAAGAAGAAGCTACTAAAGCAGGCAAAGCTTGGGTAGCTGTACTTGATACGCAAGTTAATCCTGACAACATTAAAAACGGATTCTTTGAACTAGACTGGAACAATCAATTTATTGAAGAATTACTTGATGCAGGATATGTTGGTGAAAGTGCTGAAGCTATTGTTGACTCTTGGTTTAAAAGTATTGTTGTACAAATGCTTGATGATGACGGAGAAGATACTGATAGAGATATGGGTCATATTAAAATTGTTTCTAAAGCTGACGGGAAGTCTGAAGTGTCATAATGCAAATACAAAAAATGAAAAGCTTACATCCTCTTAGTCCGTATAGTCCTGTTTGGGATATTAGTTTTGGATTAACCCAATGGAATCAACCTGAAAAGGTTGACACTATAAGACAGTATATGCTGGACAAAGAAGAGTATATACTAACGTTAGATGTAGTAAATGATGCAGGAACAGGATTAAATTCTAACTCTGTAACTACACGTTATGGGCAATATAATCTTTTTGATCCTATGTTTATTAATGAATGTCCTGAAATTGGTGAATTATTTGAATTTCTTCAATACTCTTATTTAGAGTTTGTTGATGCCGACAACACTCAAAATTATGTTCTTCTAGATATTATTTGTTGGTTTAACATCTTACGCAAAGGCGAACGTATAAACATACATCGTCATGGAACTACCGAAGTATCATATTTAAGTGCTAACATGCATCTTGACACATATGAATCAAGTCAAACATATTATTCACACTTTGATATGACTAATTCATTCCCAAATATTAAAGGTGGATTAACAATATTTCCAAATTGGGTTGCACATTGGGTTGATACTTGGAATGAAGACACTCCAAGAGTAAGTTTAGCATTTGATATATACATATCTCAACCTCCGTATTACGGATGCGCTATACCCACATCATTGCCCTTTATGACACAAGACATATTAAATAGGTTGACAAACCGCAATTAAAATGTTATAATAAATTATAATTTAATAAAGGAATGACCTTATGAGTACATATGTACTAGTAGATACAGCAAATACGTTCTTTCGTGCAAGGCATGTAGTACGCGGTGACATTGATACTAAGGTAGGCATGGCACTACATATTACTCTTAACAGCATTAAGAAAGCATGGCAAGACTTTGATGCTGATCATGTTGTGTTTTGTTTAGAAGGCCGTAGCTGGCGCAAGGACTATTACGAGCCTTACAAGCGTAATAGGCAAGTTGCTCGTGATAAACTTACTGTTAGAGAAGCAGAAGAAGATACTGCATTTTGGGAAATCTTTGATGAGTTTAAGAACTTTGTTACAGATAAGACTAACTGTACTGTTATGCAACACAAGCAGTTAGAAGCTGACGATCTTATTGCAGGCTGGGTACAAGCACACCCTAACGATAATCATGTTATTATTAGCACAGATGGTGACTTTGCACAATTAGTTGCTCCGAACTGTAAGCAGTATAACGGTGTTGCTAATGTAACTATTACACACGAAGGTTACTTTAATGATGACGGTAGTGAAGTTCTTGATAAGAAAACTAAAGAAGTGAAGCCTGCTCCGATTCCTGACTACATGCTATTTGAAAAGTGTATGCGTGGTGACACTAGTGATAATGTGTTTAGTGCATACCCAGGTGTACGTAAAAAAGGCACTAAGAATAAAGTAGGACTGCTTCAAGCATACGATGATAAAGACACTAAAGGGTACAACTGGAATAACATGATGTTACAGCGTTGGACTGATCATGAAGGCGTTGAACATCGTGTACTAGAAGACTATCAGCGTAATGTTGTGCTGTGTGATTTAACTGCACAACCTGGCAATATTAGAAGTATTATTAATGACGTAGTAGAAGATGCTATGACACCTAAAGATATAAGTCAAGTAGGCATGCGATTAATGAAATTTTGTGCTAAGTGGGATATGCAACGCATTGCAGATCAAGCTTCCTACTATGCACCGGCATTACAAGCGAGGTATCCAGTATGACAATAAAAGCAAACACTGTATTAAAAAACAAATTTTGGATTGTAGAAAACAACGGAGAAAAGGTCGGAACACTTAGTTACAACGACGACCGATATCTATACTCATGTAATAACGAAACTTGTTTCTTTGATAATCAAAGGCAAATAACAAAGAAGCTTGGAACTATTCATTGGGATGATGACGTTCCAAAAACAATAACATCCTCTGAAAAGATTGTACATAATTACCCAACTAGCGTAACACCGTATAATACTATGTATGATGTTAAACGTAAATTGCCGCTATTTACTAAATCAGCAAAGTCTAATAGCTTGTACTGTGCAGGATATTATATTATACAGTTTGACAAGGGCTGGGTTAAAAGTTTTTGCCCTAAGCTAGTTACACTAGAACGCTACCACTCTAAAGGTCCGTTCAAAACTGATGTTGAAATGAGATCGGAGTTATCAATTGCAAACCGTTGAACCACTAAACACAATTCCATTACAACTGTTTATACAACAGGTAAAAAGTGCAGAAGCTAGCCAAGCTAGAGAAATTAAATTAGATATTGCTACTGCAAAGAATTTAGCATTTACTCTTGGTATTGTAATGAGTAGACTAGAAGGCGACTTAGAAAAGCTAGTATCACAAAGTAGTCAATCAGATGAACAAATAGAAATTAACCTCGATGGCGGAACAGGGTGGAATAAGTAGGTACTTAATCTAAAAAAGAGATAAATATATGCGTAGTTAATATAAAGGATACGCATATGAGCAGGCCAAAACCAACCGTAATATTAGAACACATTAATAATGATAATTACAAGTCAGACCAAGTATTAGAAGCTGATGCTATTTGGGCAGTATTTTATCAAGACAGACCGTTTAACTTAAAAAGTGCGAATATGCTTACTAACTACCCCGGTCCAAAATATAAAAAGGTTTCATTTTCAAATCCCGGACACGCTCATAACTTAGCTAAAAAACTGAATGATATGTTTTCAAGCGAAGAGTTTGCAGTATATAAACTTACAGACGGCGAAGTAGTTATAGAAGATGAATAGATGAACTGGAAAGAAACATATACTAAGCTCTTTTTAAAAGAACAGGGTAAAAGTGTTAATGCAGTTACAGTTAAAGAATTTATGCCGTTATGGTGGAAGAACACTAGAAACAAAGGGGCTAGCGGTCTAAGGTTAACCGATTTAGGGTTTAATGTTGTTAACGAAATTGATCTAGCAACATACGATATACCATATCCAAGAGATGTTCCACTTACTACACAAGTTATTATATTTCTAGATAAATTTATTGACTGCCCTTACTATATTAGTCCTAGGTCAATTATAGTAACAAACGAAAAAAAAGCAGTTGAGCTTACGTTATTTTCCGGAGACTTAAGAAAATACGGATTAACTAAAGCAATGACCCGATCAAACGAAAAGGAATAAAGATGTGGTTTAGAGGCCAAATAGATCTGGGTGTCCAAAAGTTTGACACTTATCCGCATTTGAATTATATCCGACACCCAGCCAATCCAAAAGATCTAACAGCATGGAAGCGTCAAGGTTACACTCATGAACACATGACTGGAGCAATGGTCGTTGATCGAGAAGTAATGCCGAAGTGGATTGAAGAATGTGCAAAGCAAATTGGATTAACAAGTTGCGGATTTACATTTTATAAAATGGTAACTGGTGACATTATGCCGAGACATGCAGATCATTTTATGACTTATCAAAAGATATTTAATGTAGAAAAATCTAAAGTATGGAGAGCAGTTATTGTGTTAGAAGACTGGGAACCTGGACATTATTTTGACATAGAGCATGAAGCTATTGTTAACTATAAGCAAGGAGAGTACGTGTTATTTGACGCATTTACTAAACATTCTGCTGCAAATATTGGTCTTAAAGACCGTTATACATTACAAATTACTGGACAACTACCAAGCTTGGAGGCAGTATAATGTCAACACAAGCGTGGTTTCCTACTCCAATATATACTACACAACTTGAAGGAGTTGAATTTCAAAGCGTACAAACAGAGTTGTCTAATGTAATAGACAACTTTGTATTTTCACAAAATCCTAATTGGGGTTTAGACACGCACGAACTAAGCGGAGATGCATTTAGTGATGACAGTCTTAGTAAGTTTGAATGTAAACATTTTCTAAAAATACTAGATAAACACGTAAACTTATATTTAAATGATTTAAATTGTCATCCAGATAGACAATATGTTATTACACAATCTTGGTTTACAAAAACTAAAAATGGAAAATATGCCCATCGTCATGATCATGGAGCAAATGATATATCAGGAGTATACTATTTAAAAACAAATCAACATGATGGTAATTTATATTTTGAAAGTTTAAATAGACCATTATCATCAAATTTTGTTTTTGGATGTATTCCAGCTGAACAAGAGTTACCTTCAAAAGAAGGATTAATGGCACTGTGGCCAAGTATGCTTAATCACGGAACTAGAACTAACAACACAGATCACGAAAGAATAAGTGTTAGTTTCAATCTACGATTCATGAAATAACCCAATCTTTTTTGAAAAACCTGCATTTAATGGTTGACAAACGCTGTATAGGTGCTATAATAGTATTATAAAGTTAGAAAGTAGCACTGATAACTTAGTTCGTAAATAAACTAAAGGGCATATAAAATGGAAACTGTAACTTCACTACGTACTGTAACACCAAACTCTGCAAAGAAGAGCATTAAGCATGCACTGAAAAAGAAGCGTCCGATCTTCTTGTGGGGACCTCCAGGCATTGGTAAATCCGATATTGTTGGACAGATTACAAATGACTTAGGTAACAGTCATTTAATTGATATTCGACTATCACTTTGGGAACCTACTGATATTAAAGGTATTCCATATTTTGATAGTAACGCAGGCACAATGGTTTGGGCACCACCTGCAGAACTACCAAGTGAAGAATTTGCTGCTCAATATGATTGGGTGGTTGTATTCTTAGACGAAATGAACTCTGCAGCACCAAGTGTGCAAGCAGCTGCTTATCAGCTTATTCTTAATAGACGTATTGGACAGTACAAGCTTCCAGACAACGTTTTACTTATTGCTGCTGGTAATAGAGACGCTGACAAGGGTGTTACTTATAGAATGCCTGCTCCGTTAGCTAACAGATTTATCCACTTAGAACTTACAGTTGGCTGGGATGATTGGTTCCAGTGGGCAGTACTGAACAAGATCCACAACGATGTTGTTGGATACTTGTCATTTGCAAAGAAAGACTTATATGACTTTGATCCAAAAAGTCCAAGTCGTTCGTTTGCAACACCTCGTTCATGGTCGTTTGTTTCAGAGTTAATTGAAGACGATCTTGACGATGCTACTACTACCGATTTAGTTAGTGGTGCAGTTGGAGAAGGACTAGCAGTTAAATTTATGGCGCACCGCAAGGTAGCTAGTTCAATGCCTAATCCAACTGATATACTCGCAGGGAAGGTCAAAGAGATGGCCAGTAAAGAAATCAGTGCTATGTATTCCCTCACTGTGTCATTGTGCTACGAGCTTAAAGAAGCTTGTGACAAAAATGATAAGAAGTTTGATGATAAAGTCAACAACTTCCTGCGATTTGCAATGGATAACTTTGATACTGAATTAGTTGTTATGGGCATTAAGCTCGCGCTAACACAGTATGCATTGCCCATTGATCCTGATGCAGTGGAATGCTTTGATGAATTCCACGAGCGGTATGGAAAATACATTAAGGCCGCACAAGGCGTTTAATGTTTGGGAGGGTGTGTAAAAATACACACTCTCCTTTCTTTTCGGTTGACACCCTTGTAAAAGATGCTATAATAAGTATATAAAGTAATAAAGAAGGGCATAGAATATGAACGCACTAGCACAAATAGATACACATTATTCCAATTTAGTTGTATTACATTCAGTTCCAATGCATAATGTTGCTGGTAAAAAGAACTGGACTCCTAATCCAGATTTAACTGAACACGAATTAAAAGTAATGCGTGAAGATGTTGAAGATCGTATTATCATTGCCCGTGTAGGTCTTTTACTTAGACATCCGTTCTTTGGTAATATGGCAACACGCCTTAGGATTGTATGTGGTGATGCTTGGTGTCCAACTGCTGCTGTTGATGGCAGAAATTTATATTTTAACACGCAATTCTTTAATGCACTTTCAAACCGTGAAATTGAATTTGTTATTGCACATGAAATTCTACATTGTGTATTTGATCACTTAATGCGTAGAGAAGACCGTGACGCTTTAATTTATAATATTGCGGCGGACTATATTGTTAATAATATACTAGTACGTGATCGTATTGGTGAGAAGCCAAAGATTATTGATTGCTACCAAGACTTTAAATACGAGAATTGGACTTCTGAAGAAGTGTATGACGAAATTAAAGAAAAGTATGACGAAGAAGAATTAAAACAACTTGGCGAGTTACTTGACGAGCATGTTGACTGGGGCAAGGATCCAGGAGAAGAAGGCGAAGAAGGTCCAGGAGCCAATGCTAATGGTGATGGTGGAAACAGCAAGGGCCAAGGACGTCCAACTTACAGTGACGAAGAACTTAGAAAGATACGTGATGAGATCAAAGAAAACATGATCTCAGCAGCACAGTCTGCTGGTGCAGGTAATGTTCCAGGTGGCGTTGAGCGTATGCTTAAAGAGCTTACAGATCCTAAAATGAACTGGCGTGAAATACTACGTCAACAAATACAATCAACTATACGTGATGATTATACCTTTAGTCGTCCTAGCAGAAAAGGTTGGCACACTGGTGCAATACTTCCTGGCATGAACTTCCAAGAAACTATTGATCTTTGTATTAGTATTGATATGTCAGGTTCGATTGGCAACGAACAAGCTACAGACTTTTTAAGTGAAGTCAAAGGCATTATGGATGAGTACAGAGACTATAATATTAAATTATGGTGCTTTGATACTAACGTATACAATGAAGCAGACTTTAGTGCAGACGGTGGTGATACTTTAGAAGACTACGAAGTAACGGGTGGCGGCGGCACTGACTTTATGGTTAACTGGCAGTATATGAAGGACAATGATATTGTTCCTAAGAAGTTCCTTATGTTCACAGATGGATATGCATGGGATTCATGGGGTGACGAGGACTATTGTGATACAGTGTTTATTATCCACAGTAATAGAGACAAAAATCTGCAAGCACCATTTGGTGTAACTGCACATTATGAACAAGCAGCATGATTAAAAACAAACAACCAAATCCATTAGACGTATTCAAAATAAGGCAAGTAAAGTCAGCAGTGCCAACTTTTGAATACGTTAATCTACCTATTAAATATAATATAGAAGATAGTTTATCTAAATGGATAAACGTTAATCTTCGAAATAGATATTATATTGGTAGAGGAGTCACTTTAGATCAAGACAACAAACTTCAGCAGATAATTACTGTTGGGTTCGAAAAGACTAAAGATATGAGTTACTTTATGCTGGCTTGTCCACATTTAAAGTATACTTAAAAACCATAGCATAATTAATTATATAGGAGAAGAAATTATGAGCGAGAAACAAGACCAAGTTAATGCAGCAGACGCAGCACTAGAAGCAGGCTTATCAGGTGCGCCAATGGAGCAGGCTCCGCAAGAACAACCAGGACCTGATCTTACAGTACAAGATTTGCAAGCACTCAAAAGTATTATTGATGTAGCAAGTCAACGCGGTGCATTTAAGCCTAACGAGATGATGACTGTTGGACAGACTTATAACAAGTTAGAACAATTTTTAGCTGCTGTTACACAAAATCAACAGCCAGCGCAAGGAGAATAAGATGACAGCATTAAAGCATACAGGAAGAATGGTTAAAAACCAAAGAGGTGTGATAGTTGCGTATAGAGTAGTACCGGGCGAACCAGACCAAAGTATTATTGTTGATACTAGTAGCTTAGGTGCCGAGGACCATGATGCTATTATTAAAGCAGTACAAGATAATGCAGGTCAAGAAGCAGATGAATTTGCAACGGTAATGGCTAGAACACAATTACCAGATGGTTCTAATATGCTTGCACGGTTTCATACAACTGGTAAGATGATGAAGGTTCCGAGTAACACAGTAGAGATGACTCCTAATAATAACACTACTATTAATCTTGCTGAACTGAATCAAGTAATTGCAGAACAAAAAGGTGTAACTGTAGCAGACTTAGCATTAGCTGATGCTAAAGGTAACAGACCTGCTCCAATTACAGAAGCTAGTGATCCAACTATGACAACTGCACAAGTTGCTAATCAAATCCAAGCAGACGGTGTAATTACAGACGACATACTAGCGGCTCAATATAGGTCACAAGCGGATGCTTTATATAAAGAAGCTAAAGCATTAAGAGCTCAAGCAGAAGACCTTGTACCGACTATTAAAAAGAAGACTGCTAAAAAGACTACTGAGAGTGCCTAATAACCGATTACCAGATGAAGTTGTTAACTACTGGCCTGAAGTTTTTAAAGATGTCGAAATCAAAGCGGTTCCAGTTAAATATATTCTAGGTGTGCATGTAACATTTACTGATGGTAAATCCTGGGATATTGATATTGATAAAGAAAAATCTAATGAAGATTCTTTAGAAGATACTCTTAACACATTTTTTCAAGAATATAACGAGCAGATAGAGCAGATTGAGTTCAAACTAGACACTCCGAATCTTGTAAATGATGTTAAAGCTAGAACAAAAACTTTTATGAAGAGATCTTAATCTAAGATAGTTTAATCTCTAAAAAGGTATAAATACTAATAAGAAATGAGATTCCAGGAGTTAACAACATGGCATTACGGCTAAGACGAGGTACTAACGCAGAGCGTCAGCTTATTACGCCCGCACAAGGCGAGCTTATCTATACCACTGATACAAAGGCGTTATATATAGGTGACGGTTCAACTGCTGGAGGTATTGTTGTACAAGGCGGAGGAGGCGGTGGCGCTTCTACATTAAACGATTTAACTGATGTAGTAATTGGTTCACTTGCTGACGGACAAATATTAAGTTATAACAGTGGCACTACAAAGTGGGGTCCAACTAACCTTGCAAGTATAACATTCGGTAAATTAAATCAACACACTGATGTACTATACCCGGATAACGTTCCTAATAACGGTGATATATTAATGAGTGACGGAGCAAACTGGCTTCCTCAAAACTTTACTGGCGGACAATGGAATATTGATATTGTTGGTTCAGATAGTTCACTTTTAGTTGATGGACACAATAACAAAATTACTGGTAACCTTAACGGCGACATTATTGATCCAGGCGATAACAGTACCATACTTGATAGTAGCACACGAATAATGTCTAATGTTACTACAAAACATGCTAATAATACAACAGCATATGATCCATCATTAAGAGCATTTTTTGGTGATTTTGTTGGGAATCATCAAGGCGATGTATATTCGTCTACAATAACTGGCACTGTTAAATTATTAGATCATAGTACTGGAATATTTTACGGTGATGTATCTGGTGGTGATATTTGGAACAGTGATTCTAGTTTATTGCTAAGTGCTCATACAGGAACACTCTACGGCGATGTTGTTGGTAGTATATATGCTGACGATAGTACAACTATAGTTGACGGGATAACCGGAAAAATAGTAGGATCTATTAAAACAACTAATGTATCTGAGTTTGATGGCGCGATTAACATTGCTAAAAATGTAGCAGCTGATCCAGTGCTTGCTTATTATTCTACTACCCATGGTGCATTTCCTACTGCGCCAATAAGTGTACAAAACATTGGCAACTCAGCAATATCAAATGAAATTGGTCTTTCTAAGTTTAGAGGAACAAATTCTGCAAGACTTGCAGTACAATCAGGTGATTCACTAGGCGGTATAGCTTGGGCAGGTGCTGATGTAGCAGGCGGCAATAGTGTTGTTGCTGGCGCTATTAGAGCTACTGTAACTGCTGCTCCTAGTGCTAACTCAATAGAAGCTGACATTACCATACTTACAAGAGATGGTGCAATTGGTAATTATGGCGAAGCACTCCGTGTTAGACATGATAAAGTTACAACATTCAGTGGTGCAGCTAAGTTAGTAAACTATGCAGATACTACAGCAAGAGATGCTGCTATTACTACACCAGAAACTGGAATGATGATTTACTTGACTGCTACACACAAAGCACAAGTTTATGCTAACAGTGCTTGGGTAGATTTACACTAATTAAATAACTGATTAGTATCATACAATTTAATAAGCTCTTCAAACTCTAAGCCAGTTGTAAACTGGCAATTAAATCTATAATCATTAGTGTCATTAACAGCATTATGATATTCTTGTAGATTAAATATAACCGGAAGATTACGTCTATAGTCAACACTACATTGTAGATCAAATGTTGCATTATCATAGTCACGGTAATCACCAGCTGTCATTTTAAAAAAGTTTGTTGCTCCGTATGTTTCCATATCAAAAGGGTATATAGGAAAATTTATTAAAGTAACTCTTGGTGGTAGTCCTTCAACCTTACGGTCAATGTGTATCTTTACATCTGTATAAGGTGTTTGTCCTAGTATTTCATACGAAACAGGTATTTTAAAGCGTTTTCCTACTTCATCCATAAGTTTCCTAGGAATTAAATCTTGCGGGCAAAACCAATTCCAATCATACTTGCCAAATTTGTTTTTATTATAAGTTGCGCTTCTTCCATAGTCTTCTGCATTAGCTAGAATATTTTCGGCAAGTTTTTTACGTGTTTCCTCAGTAAAATTTATACCTTCTACATATTCAAAAAACGGTCTCATTTAGTTTCCTTTCTACCAAGATAGTACATTCGTCTACCCATATCTAATGCTACAATATCTCCTGTAGCAAACCAGTCGTCATAAATGCTTGTTGGACCTTTAACGTACAGCTCATGGTCTTTAATTTTCCAATCACAGTAGTATGTGCCGCCCATAATTGAATATTCAAAAGGACATCGTTCTTTTACATATTGTACTTTGTCCATATTATCAAATTCTATATTAATAGCAATTGGGCCTATTTCACTCATTCCCCAATTTGGTTGAACGATAGCTCCTTTACTAACAAAAGCTTCTATCATTTCCCAAGTAATACAATCACTACCACCTAGTATACGTTTACCTGTAAGATCGCAATCTACAAAGCCTTTCGTATTCATTAATGCAGTCATTTGGGCAGGTGCCAAAAATGTGTGCGTGTAATTAGTAAAGTCTTTTAGGAAAGTAAATGCATTAAATTGTTGTACTTTAAACTCTGCACCTATGCTGTATGCAGGCAATGTTTGAGCCAATAAGCCTCCTGCATGCGTCATACGGGTCACTGTAAGCACCTTAGAGCTTCGTACAAGCTGTTGTGCATCAACTGCAACATCATTGCAAGCCTTTAAATTATCAGGCGTTCTAAGAACTATCTTAGGAGTTCCTGTAGTACCACTACTGCTTATTTCAATTCCATTTTGGAGTATATGTGCGTAATCTATCACTGCTCGTACCTTTCCAAACTTCGATTAATAGTGTTATTGACTCTTACAAATTGCGATGTCTTAAACGCCATTTTAATATCCTTAACCCCTATATATGTACATAGACTACGTAAACCACCCTGTACCTGGCTTAAAACCTGATTAAGCCGCCCTTTAACCGGTATTAACAAGTCTCGACCCTCATTAGGGCGATATTCTTGTTCTGTAGGAGAAGTAAGATCGTACATTTTAGTACTGCCTAATCCATAAAAGTTAATATATTTTTTGCCATCTATTTCAACTACATTGTCACATTCTTCACATTTAGAAACCATACCTGCTATCATTACAATTTCTGCGCCTGCACAAATTGCTTTACACACATCACCAGCAGTAACACATCCTCCATCACTAATAACTTTAGCACCGGCTAATGCTGCTTCTTTTGCACAATCAATAACTGCACTTACTTGTGGAATGCCTACACCTACTTCAGAACGTGTTTTGCATGCAGCTCCGCTGCCAACTCCAACTTTAATGTAATCCGCGCCTGCTGCTACTAACTCTTTGATTAACTCTGGTGTAGCTACATTTCCTGCACATATTTGAGCATGCGGAAATTGTTTTCTATATTCTGCAATAGTACGTTTTATTCCTTCAACATTAGCATACACATTAGCAATGTCTACGTTAATCATTCCAATATCAGGATAAGCTGAGAATACTTCTATAGTTTTTTTGATATCCCACGGCTGTACTCCGCTGGTAATTGCAATGTATCGCCTATCTTCTACATTAGCTAAATTAAATAAATGTTCTGCTGTTGTATATTCTTTGTGTATAAATGTTAATACATGCATACCTGTTGCTATGTTAGCAATTTTATATGTACCAGTACTAATCATGTTTGAAATAGCTACTGGGCAAGTTGTAGTATCTAGCCAATCAATTTCAATGTTAACACTTTTACGTGTAAGGGTTTCAGTTCCTGCTCTTGGCTCTATTAATACATCACTAAAATCTAGTTTAGGTGTACTATTAATGTCTTTAATTTTTACCATTAGTATCCACTACCATCTTCGTTTAGTTTTAAGTGTTCGTAGAATGGAGCAATCTTCCATTCTGGTGTAATACGTCCTCGACGAGTGCTACCTGGATCAGGTATGCCTACTTCATTATCGGTATCCCAATTTGTTAGTTTTACCCAACGACCTTGGTATCTAAATTTTGGATCTTGTGTTTGATCCAACGGAAATTCAATTCCGCACACTTCTGGTGCGCCGGCATATCTATGGTTAGTTTTATAAAAATCCCATATATACTTTTCAGGCAAATTAAATTGTTCTGAACATAACTTCACTAAATCTTCTAGCTTCATATTTTCAGTTTCGTCTTCCATGTAACGCCCGATTTGCCCAACGTTCTTAATACGCATAGTAATGTTTTGTACATTATGTTCTTTAATTAAATCCATCATACGTTTTGGTGCGCCTTCATTAACACCTTTAACAATAATTGTTCCAACGTCTATGCTAAATTTGTTAGCAATATTTTTAAAAGCTTTTAATTTTTTCTTTGCACAAGGCATGTCATCAATTTCTTGATACCACTCATTTTTGTCTACACCATTCATACTAATGTAAACATGCTGTAGTCCAGTGTCCTGTAGTTTTTTAACATAGCTTTCACTAGATAGTCTTAGACCATTTGTTATCAATATACACAGATGTCCTGCACCAAGTGCAGCTTTAATAAATTCCACACAATGCGGGTGTAGCGTAGGCTCTGCTCCTACTATACGTATCATACATTTTCCTTTAATACGCTTTACGAATTCTTTAAACTTCTCTAACTGCATATCAGGTGGAGTTCTAGTTGGTAAGTAACAGTTTTTACACTCCATATTACACCTATGAGTAATATCAACAAAAATATCTTGGAAGGTATTATCCTCTGGTTCTTGCTCATAGTAGTTTAGTGTTGCAAGATCAATTGTTTTAGTCATTTATATATTTCCTGTTTTTTTGCTTTGTATTGCTCAATAGCTTGTATATATAAACTATTTAAGTTCTTTTCTAGGTAAACCTCTCGAGCTGTGAACTCAAGTAATTCTGCATGCGGAAATTTTGATAAATGTTCTGTCATATCAAAATTAAATAACTTCTGCTTCATAAAATATTTGTCCATATACATACTAGCAAATTCTGTTGCTTGTTTAAAGTTTGACCATTCTGACTCCCAAACCATAATTCTATTATCTAATTTGTTATTTTGTTTACCTATACCTTTTAAATTATTATATCCTTCTTTAACTGCCCAAGCAGATATTTCTGGATCTGTTGATTCATAGTAACCAAATTTTTCTGAGTCAACACTAAAATCACTTTGTGTAGTATTATCTTTATCTGTACTAATATGTAGTCCCCAATAAAAATAACTTTCCCAATTTTCGTCTAACCATTTTAAGCTTTCGTACCAATGCTCAACTGGTTCATGTGGCAATCCTGCAATCATTCCGCAAGTTCCACGGTATACACCAATGCGGTCTTGAAACTCTTTTCTAATCCAAAGTAAGCCTGCTTTAATTTTACTCGGGTGCATGCCCTTGCCAATTGCCTTTGCGGCTGCTGGATGTAAAGTTTCTATACCGTAGAAATGCATCCAGCACCTTGCTCTGCATAATAACTCGACCTGATGCGGGCGAGCTATAACTAAGTCTAGTCTAATAAAACAACTAAAATTAGGTTCAAACGGCAATCGCTCTACTACGTTGGCAAGTTTTTCTATTTTAGTATCTCTATCGTTAAACGTATCATCGCTAATAATATAATTTGTAGTTCCATAACGATTGTAGTTACTCATTAGTTCATTATAGATATCATCTTCGTGCCTACTATAATCTTCTTTTACGCCTAAGAAAGCATAGTTACAGTACTTACATTTGAATTTACACCCACGTGATAGTTCAAGTGTAAGTGCTTCTTCTGATAATATAAAATCATTATCACTGTACTCAACATTAAACTTATCAATGTTTAATCCAGTATATGAATTATTAGCATCAACTAGATAGCTATCTGGTGCCCATTCAGGATATTTGCCTACCGGTTTTTCGGCTTGATTAAACATCCAATCTAAAACAGGCTTTAATGCATATTCGCTATATCCAAATACCATAGCATCAGCACCATAATCTATTTGATACGGCTTAGGTCCGCCCATAAGTATTTTTGCATTAGGGTAATGCTTTTTTATGTATGCAATCTTTTCGACAATCATATCATCTTGCATCCATAGATTACTAATACCAAACAAGTCCACTTCGAATGGCAAGTTATCAATAAACTCTTTTATTTCTTCATTGGACCAACGTGTTATCCAATCTAATACTTCGACTGTCCAACCGACACTACGCATCATGTCAGCAATTTTATATGCTCCCATGGTGCGCCTTGTAATTTGGTCACCGCTGTCATTAAAAAAGATTGCTGTTTGCATTAACGTTTTCTCGCTACCATATTCCAACAAGGGTACGGTCCCGGTGCTGTTTTAATCTTTGGCAGTTCGTCTGGTACTAATTCTTGTATGTCAAAATTATTAAACCATCTTGTCATTTCAGCTAATTCAAACTGTGGCGGTGTATATTGTTCTGTTCCCATAGGTGACTCTTTTACTAATCTTCCGGATTGATTAATATATACTCCGTTTTCATTTAATGAATTGTTTACGTTATTAATGTATATGTCTCTGTATTCTGGTGGCACAAAGTGAAATAGGCCAAAATCTATTATTACATCAAATTTTCCACTAGGCCATGTTTCTACTAAACTAGCACAAGTAAAGGTACAATTTTTATTATTGTGTGATATTGCTTCATTAATAGCATCTTGTGATATATCAAAACCAGTTACATCAAATCCCGCATTTCCTAAAAACAAACTGTTACGGCCACTGCCACATCCTATATCTAGTACACTTCCGGTTTCTGGAAAGTACTTTGCAAATGTTGTTAATAGTCGCGCAGGGATATATCCCCATGCAGGGTTTTTATCTTTATAAATGTTATTCCAAAACTCTGGCGTATTAACTTCATAAGTTTCTAAAGTCTTATTAACAGGATATTGATTAAATTCTTTCAAAATCGGCCTCAGCTGTTTCAAATGTATCTTGGTATTCCCAACTAAGCATAACCCTTATTGAGTCTGATGTGTTTATAATATTATGCGGCTTTGATGTGTTAACTAAAGTTGGTACAGTTAGTATATGATCAAACAAATTGTCTGCATCTTTTATATAAGTTAAGTATTCATTAGATTTCCATTCCCTGTAAATTTCTCCAAAAGACCCTTCAATTGAATCTACTTCTTGTCCTCCAGTAAAGAAACGTGTAACTTTTGTTTGGTCACAATTGAATACAGGAATGTTTACAGCTGATACTCTATGTTTATCAATATGAGTTAACCAACTTCCTTTGCTACACTTCATTAACTTTAATGCAGGTGCTAGTTTTGGATATCGATTTCTAATCATCCTTAATGTTATATTATCTTCTGCACTAATAACCATTTGATCAGTAAAATTGTGTAATGCAAATGGATCAGGCATGTTATACCATTCTTCAGTTAGCAGTTTAGAGGCTAAATCTTTAACAAAAGATAAATCAATGAAACTAGGTAATTCTTTTACATATCCTTTCATTCAAAATCCTCAAAATTTCCGCGGTACTTCCATAGCACAAAAAGACTAAGCTCGTCTGAACTATTAACAAATTGTTTAGGCACACTAGCATCTATTATAGTAGTGTCATTAAGCAAATGGGTGTAATCCTTAGTTCCACCTGTATGATACTGTGCCCAAGGGTTAGTTTCCCAGTATCCAAACTGTGCGCCTATATAATCTTCAACACCTTCGACTAGAGCAGAATCTTTAAAGAAGCTTATTGATAGTTTAGAATTTTCTATTGGAATACAAAGTGTGCCTCCATTGTCGTTAGGAGTTGTACTAATTGGCCAAGTTCCGTTTGGGCCCATTTTTAATATTTTTAAATAGTTATCAAATTTAGGATATGCTGTTTTTATTACTTGCAATTGTTCATAATCATCTACCATAATTTTATAATGGTCTGTAAATGATTGAAGAGCTTCTGCATCTGTAAATTGTCTCCAATTATCATTTACTAATTCGTTAATAATGTCTTTTAAAAATGATGTATCAATAAATTTAGGCAATGTCTTTGCATATTTCATAATATTACTCCTTTTAAGTGCGTATCGTATATATCACAAACTTCACTGTATTGCTGTTCAAAACATAACTGGAATACTATCCTTGTATTATCATCTTGTGTTAAATGAACATTATGATTATATCCGCCTGTATTTAAAATTGCTCCTAGCCCATCATAGTTTACATTACACATAAATTTTTCATTGTCATCATAAAAATATGTTGAACCGCAATCAGTAGTTAATGGAAAACTAATAACAGTTTGTCTAGGCATATATAGGTTTTCATATTCATTATACCTATTTTTATCCTTGTGTATTTTACTGCCCGATTCAGATACACGTAACATTTGACATACACAATCTAACCCTGTAGTATTAAATTTTTGTATAGTACTAGGCAATTTAAAAAAACTTATCTTATAACTTATATCTACAAATGCTCCTGGAGCAGTTGCTATTTCTATTAACTCCTCTTTTGTATTTTCCGACAGCATATACTTAACTTGTCGAAAATATGGATCATAAGTTTGTAGCATATTCATCTTTTTTCTTTTCGTATTCTTCAATAAGCAGTTGTGTAACAGGTCCTGAATGTTGTGTTGCTGTAACGCCGCCACTGGAACTTGCTATAAAAACTTCGTCTGCACTTATAAACTTTTCTTTTCTAATAGGACATCTAATAAACGATACGTTGTTTTCGTTTGCAATATTTTCAACAACACTCATTGTAATACCTTTAAGAACATTTCTGTCTGCTGTGTAGATAACTCCGTTATCTACAATACCTACATTAAATCCAGGACCTTCAGTAATGCAGCCGTCGATATCAACTAAAACTGTTGTATCAAACCCTTTAGGACGATTACGTTGACTCATAGTTAATTCTATCCAAGCCATATTTTTAAATTCTTGTCCGTAGTAATCATCGTTAACTCTATTAGTATATTCATCTAGTACAATTGATACTACAGGTTTTTTACCAATTGGATAACTTGGTTTAATATACATAGCAAAATTTATAGGACAGTTCTCTATATCTCTTGGATTGCCACTTGGCGGATATCCGCGCCAAACTAAAAACCATACAAATGCATTTTCAATTGTATTACGTTTAGCAAGTTCTTTAATAATTTCTAAAGTATCTACGTCTGGTAGTTCTAGTCCATAACGTTCTGCACTATTCTTAAAACGCTGTAAGTGTTTTTCATAACAAAATGCTTTACCGTTATACACTGGCATAACATCATACGTAGCATCACAATGAATAAATCCAAAGTCTAACACACTAGGACCTATTTCTCCTAGCGGCTTATATTCGCCATTTTTATATGCTACTAAGTCTAATACGTTAGTCATCAAAATGTACCTTTTTTAATTGTGGATCATCAGGTAATTTTTGTTTAAGTTGTTTTAGTCGATTAATGCGCCATTCTAATAACTTAAAATCAAGAACCCAAGGAAAAATTGCATGTATTAAACTTCCAATACAAACAAATAATAAAAAGAAGAATTCACTTATTGCAAGTTTAAAGTGCCAGAAATAACCAGCGTTAGGTTTGCCGGCTTTTATTTTTGCTTCTTGTAGATGTGTTTTATTAAACCACATACGTACCTTCCAATCTATTTCTTCTTGTAGAATATTCTTCTATGTTTAATCTCCATACAGTTTGTTTAGTATAGTATAACATCTGATCACCCATATTGTCAAGTATTTTCTGCTTTGCTAGCAATCCCATTAGTCTATGATTACGTGCGGCTTTTCCATTTGAATGTTCATGATCAATGTTAGTTGTAAGATATAACTTATTACTAGGACACCATTCTATAAACTTTGGTATTATTTCACGTTGTGTAATACTATTCCAATCTCCCTTGCCTAACCCTTTAAACGTATCAGTTTGAGGCAACTCGCATCCTCTAAATAATATTCTCCATGCGTCTTTAGAAACTTCCGGCAAAGGATGACACCCTGCTACTGCTATAATATTATCTTCTTTGATTGCACAAAAATATTCACCTTGTTCTTTACACCAATCAAATTTCATTGCTTTTAAACTAGCGTTATTTTCATATCCTAATTTTTTTGCTGCTTTACAAAAAGTTTCAAGCTTAGGAACTAACTCATTTGTAATAGTTGTTATAAGCATCATTTACCTTTAACGCTAAACACTACATGCACCCTGTCTTCATTACGCGACAGCATTAAAGCAGAATGATTTCTAGTTGCATCAAGATAATATAAATGCCCTAATTTATCCATTTGATGCATAGAATTATCTTCATTCATAAACCAACTATCTTTATTTGTAATAATTGGAATATGAAATCTAAAACTATCATCATAATGAAAAGATAAAGCTCTATTACTAGTGTGCATTCGCATAAATCTAACTCTGCCTACGTGCCAATCTTTTTTAATATATTCGTATGCATCTTCAACTACTGTTCCTTTAAAAATAGAATGTAGCCGATCCCATTTCCATTCGTCATCCGGCAAATAATTAAATATACTTCCTATACCGTCTTTTAAATCTGAGGATCCTCTAGATGTAATCATTATTTGATTACTACTATTATCAAGTGACTTATATACCTCTAATAGCCCTTGAGCATCAAATTGTGTATTTGTTTTATAAAGTTGTTCTATGGACATACTGTAATTTCTTTCACCCTATGTGGCTGTTGTAAAACCCAATCAATAATACCAACACAATATTCAATACTCATCTTTTTATCAGTTACATCAGCTACCCTGGGCGAGTCAAAATATCCAAATCTTACATTAGTAGTTTCAATACCTTGATAGAATAGCTGTTCGTTTGCTTTATCTAATGCAAATTTTTCTACTTGATATATGTGCGGTTGTTTTTTAGATTGATCAGGACTATTAGAACCAATATTAATTATTCTTTTATTAAGCTCTGCAGCACGGTATAATAACTTACTTTGACTAAATTCGCCGTACTCGTGTTTACAATTAATAAAAATATCACATTCTTCTAGACTATTACAATTACCATACTTTTCTTGCAAGGCTGCTCCAAGCCCTCTCCGAGTTCCGGTAATATAAAATAAATTAGTCATAAAATCGTATATCCATTAGCTCACTTGTAGTTAGAGCGTTATAGTAGTACTTATCTGGTTGATCTTTGAAAAGTACCCCTAATGGAATATTACCGAAACTCTCTTTAGGATAGTCTGGATCAATTCCGCCTTCTTGCATCCAATCTCGAACTCTGTTTATAGTTTGTTTTTGGTATGGAAATTTAAGTGATTCAAATTCAATAAAAAAACTAGGTGAATAGTGTGTTAAAGGTACTGCTTCTTTTGGAGATCTTTTAGACTTGTATGCTTTAATATAGTCTTCGCCAACTGCATTGTAATTTAAGTAAAGTGTATATGGATATCTATACGGAGTAAACAACTTGTAGTCTTCGTCTTTAAACTCAATTTTATCTACATTAGGTACACTTGTTTTAGGTGATACCATTCTAAATCGTGTGCGTGGTGAAGTTTTCCATTCTAATTTAGTTTTAGATTCTGCTTGATGAATGTAATCGTTTAGTAAATCTCTATCTTTTCTTGTATTACAGGACCAGTGTTGTTTAGCAAGATCTTCATATATATGATGTATGTCGCTAAGATCTTGCATAGTAAAATGATCACGACCGCTTTGCCTTGTATACTTGTCTGGTATTGTGTTATCTTTATGATTGTTAATAACATCAATTATATCAAATAATTTTTCGAAAGGATCTGTTTGATCTATACCTTGCGATGATAATTCATATACATGCTTTGACGGGACCAGAGTGTTGGTCTCTTTAATCATATTCCACCACCGCTTAACAAAATCATTATCGTTTAAATGGCAATCAAATATTGCACCATTTTTAAATATAAGATTCAGTCGCATCGCCACCTAACTCCTGTACTTGTGCTTTAACTTTTTGTTTAAGATCTATCTTTGCTCTTGTACTTTTATAACGAGTACTTTTAATGTCAGCAACGCAAGTACATCTATCTTTATAACACGAAATAAAACTTTTTGGAAGATTCCATACTTTATCGTCAACATGGCCTATTTTTCCTCCTACTTTACACGTGCCTCTAAACATGCTTCCGTCTTGACGTATTTCAATACTTTCTAATCCTATGCCGCACATCCACCCTTCAAAATTAACTTGTTCATCTTTAACTAAATCGTTTGCCCAGCGGCTAGAAGGGTTACCTTCTTTATCATAGGTAATAATATCAGTCATCGTATTCCTCCAATACTACATTTCTATATTCGTTGTCATTTAAAAAACGTACCTGTTCTTTGGTATATATTGGAGTATAACCTTTTTTGCCTGGATCAACTTGGCTTTTAGGACGAATCCGTTTCATATGATAAGAAATATCATGCTCTATACAATATTTAACCATAGTAACTGCTGGTGGCCAATATTCAGGCTCCATCATTAAATTTAGACTCATACTTTTACCTTTATAAATTTTACAGTAATCACTTACTGCTTTCATTTTAGGCAAAAACGTATCTGTTTCAACATATTCAAAATGACTGCTAAACTGTATTACATCAATAACACTTATTAATTGTACTAGAAATTCTTTTGTTCTACTACCATTAGTGTTTAGTCCTATCATAAATCTTCCATCTTCTTTTAGCCATCGGCAAAATTTTAAAAAATTAGGATTAACTGTAGGCTCACCACCTGTAAACCAAATACGTATTTTTTTGTGTTCAGGTATATTTGCTTTCATTTTTTCTGCAATGCCAATTAAATTAGACAAGCTTCTATGAGGACTTTTCATATCATGTAAGCTATCTGCACAATAGCTACAATCATAGTTACACCGCTTGCCAATGTTCCAATGTATATAAAACATATTATGAGGCCTATCACTTTGTATAGCAATTATATCCTTTGGTTCTACAAAACTCAACGTTTTTTCCTTATAAATTCTAGCTCTTCTTCTGTGTAATCTAGTATTTTATTGTTGTTATTTTTATCTACTAACGGTTCAATGCTTATATTATAGTTGCCATTGCTTTGTGGTAAGGTATCAAAAAAGTCTTTACACGTATGTAATTGTCCTGGGGATAACATAAACTTTATAGTACAGTAACCTTGTTTAATTTTACTTAGTTTTTCTATCTTTTTAGCAAGCTTCTCAGGTTGGTAAAATTCGGTATGTACACTTATATGTAGACCTCCTGCTTTTTGTAATTTTGCAAGTTTGCTAAAGCTACCAGTACCGTTTGTGTTAGTAATTACTTTTGTACCATGTTCTACAGCATAGCTAACAATATCGTAATAGTCGGGATTAACTGTAGGTTCTCCCCCTGTAAATGTTATTTGTAATAATTGGCCGTTTGCATGTTTGTATATTTTATCAAATGCTGTTTTAAACGATTTTATTCCTAAGTGCGGACTAAAGTTGTCATGTACAGCCGGTGGACAATAACTGCAATCATAATTACATCGTTTACCTATATTCCAATTAATTGCAAACTCAGGATTATGAGTTTGTATAGATAACATTTCTTCTTTACTATAAGTTGGTGCAGAAAAATCTACTAAATGCTTTATGCTTTTAAAATCTTTTATATCTTTTGATTTAAGAATATTTAAGTCTGCTGAACAATAACAACTCTCAGCAGGACATATCATAGGTTGTGTTGGTAAAGTAAAGTCTGTAAAAACATTTCCATATTGTCCACTATGTCTACACACGTTACCAAATACGTTTCCTAAACTACTAATCCATAAAAATTCTAGGCCGGCGCCGCAATGCCAACCTTTAAAATTATTATAGGAAGTTTTTGCTTGGGCATGGTTACTTTTACGTATGCCTTCTGTTGTGTTTACTACGAGCATAAGTCACTTGTATCCAATTTTCATAAATCTTGTATATTCTGGAAGGTATAGCTCTCCTTCATATAGTACACGAGTCATTGGAGTAGTAATACTAAACTCTTCTATTGTTTTACTACAGTTGACATGATCTAATATTTCTTCATAATTATTGCTTTGTAAGATTACTAATGTGCCTTTAGGTATTACACTGTACCAACTATAAAAGTTTTCAATATGTTCGCAACTAGTATTGATAATAGTATCAGCCGTATCTACTAACTCTACTTCGCTACCATTTGATCGAGCTGTTACATAGGGAAATCCTGTGTATTGTAAATCATGTATGTCTAAAGTTGATGCTTTAAACTTCCATTCGTCACGTACTTGATCTTTGTTAATAGCTTCAGCAATTGGGGCGCAGGTCTTGTCAATATCAAAGCTTCTAATCTTTTCTATATCTAACTTAGAATTAAACAACATTGCTGCAAGAGTTGCCCACCATCCTCCGCATAAAAATACTGTTCCTAACTCTACGTTTGACTCTTCTAATAATTCAATTAACCATCGTTTGCTTTTGAGCTGTCCCCAACTAACTGCATCAGTTAAATCTACATCATAATGATCAACAGCATTTGTTAAATTTTTAAATAAAGGATTGCCCGTTAATGCATACATTCTTCCGAATACATCTTTATCGTCTTGCCACTCAATCATTAAACTTCTCCATTAGCCAATCAAAGTCGTTTATTTTACGTAAGTCTTCCGGAGAATGTTTATGTGTTTCCCCGTATGCTTTACCTTCTATAGCTCCACGTATAGCATATTCTCCAAACGGATTTGTTTTTCCTCTAGTACACCATGTTTCTAAACGCTTTGTTGTTTCCTCATCCTTTTGTCTATCAATAACTTTACTAGATAATTTAGTACATTCTCTAAATGCACCTTTCCATGTTTCAAACGGATTTGTATTAAATGCTGTTGTGTTTGCTAGCTCTTGTACTGCTTTAAACTTTCCACTAATACTAGTTGTCATATCAGGCTTTGACATATCCATATTTATTGTAAGTTTACGTGGTAATAACTTAACGCCGCCGTATCCATAAACTAGGGCATTAACTGCATTCCTTGCTCTCCAAACATAGACAGTATCTAATTGGTGGTCTGGTACTTCGTAATCAAAATTAAAAGTGTCAACTATGTGTGCATCACCATCAACAATCCAAACCATTTTAGTAAAACATTTTTTGGCAGCAGCTACATGTGCCTGATGTATTCCTTTTACTCCATGAACACGCTTTGCTAAAGGAAATCTTGCTTTTAGTTTAGCATAGTTTTCATCTGCGTTAGGTTCTTGATATGATATGAATACAATGTCGTACATTATTTTCTAGTATTTCCGTAATGTATTACTGTACACTTTGGATTAACATATGAGCGCCACGGATCAACTACTATACTACCATCAGGTATATCGCAATACAATTTGTCTGCACTAGTTTTACCGGTATACTTGTATGTAGTACTGGCGCTGTGTGCTAATAAAAATACACAAGGTACGTCTG
>Ga0208814_1000485_pt1 | contig 24272 bp, 33 predicted proteins | sample MalvirAntarct_55_FD_184253 | JGI IMG/M metagenome (GOLD analysis project Ga0208814, IMG submission 184253) | Marine viral communities from the Global Malaspina Expedition - Malaspina viral metaG Antarct_55 (SPAdes) (version 2) | ecosystem: Environmental > Aquatic > Marine > Oceanic | place...
CTCCTTCATTAAATGCAGGTTCACCATTAACTAAATCAACAAACGTCCATTTAGGAATAAAAGGAAATCTAATATATTGAGATACCAACTGTCCAATACCATTAATGGTATCAGGATATGTTTCTGCGAAATCTCCGTTTTGTGTATATGCAGGATAGGTTAAATTTGGTGCAGTAAGTAATGAATTGTTTAACATAGTTATTTTACTATGAGTTACTTTTTCTGCTTCTTTAATATTTTTACTTGAGTAGATATAATAATTTTTACCTACTGCATCCCAAACGATTGCACCTGTAGTTGGTCTAACCAATAATGATGTAGCATTTATAATGCTACTAACGATTGTATTGTATGTAACACCTCCTGTAACAGTAGAAACTATATCTCCTACTTGTACTCCTGAAGCTATAAAATTTTGTGATGAATCTTCTACTCTAGTACCACCACCATTTGTTGCAGTAGTAGTAGCATTAGAAATCAATACTTTGTTATATACTAAATTTTTATTAATAATATAATAATCATTATTAGTAGTTGTTAATGAAGGAAGGAAGTATAAAGATTCAGGGAAAGTTGTCCCACCATCTCTTAGTAAAGGAAGTTGTACAGAAAACGTATCAATAACTTCTTCTAGTCCTTTTGTTATATCAGCATATCCTGTTCCTGATTGCCTTGCATTTTCTTTTGATATTTGATAGTTGTATGAGTAAAAATAATTCTCAAATAAATCTAACTGTGCCTGCTTTGCAAACAAATTAAAGTCAGAGGGTGAGATATAGCCGTAGTTATTTTTATTCAGAACTGACATTACCGTTTGTCTAACTGAGTTTATCATCTGTATTCTTTTGTACAAAGATAAACAAAATAAAAAGACCTCTTCAAAATGAAGAGGTCTCTTATAAATCTAAAAAGATTAGTTAATTAAGCGATAGTTACATCAGTAACTAACTGTCCATTTGGAATAGAAACTTTTGAAACTGCTTTCATCCAATTAGTTTGTGCTGCAGCTACTAAAGCGTAGTTGATTGAATCAGCCATAGCAACAGTAAAACCTGTTCCTACTAGCGTGTATACAACCGCACTATCTGCTGAATGTAATGCAATGTTAGTTGCAGTTACTGCACCAACTGTTAATCCTCCGTTAATTGCAATTTGTACAGGCTCAAAGTCTGTTACTGCAAATGATAAATACTTGTTCATAATAAATTATTTTAATTTAGTAAAAAACACCACCTCTCTGATGATGACTAAGTTACAAAGATAACAATATTATAATAAGCTTTCAAGGTACTTTAATACCTCTAATCCATCGTCAGACTTTAAATGTGAGACAACTAAGTCCATACCATTTTGTCCATAAGGAACGTTAAGTAGTTTTGTTTTATTTGTTGATGTAGCAAACCAAACTTCTTTATTACTTTTTCTGAAAGTTAAAAATCCTCTATCAAAAAACTGTTGAACAGTTCCTTGCATTTTTAATTCAGGGTCGCTAATAACTTCCATAAAATCTGAAGGATAGTTTTTAGCATACACTAAAATATCTCTTTTTAATTCAGCAGTTGAAACTTTAGTAGTGTCTTTATTAAATAAAACTCTACACACAGTTTCTAATTGGTCTAAGCTTAATGACTTAGCTTCTATCAAAGCATCAGCTTCTATCATTAAATCTTCTACCTCTGCTGCTGCGTCTTTAGCTGCGTTAACTTCTGCAAACTTCATTCCGAGTAAAGGATGATAGTGTAAAAATTCTTGAAGTATTTGATTTTCTTTTGCAACGTGCAAAAATCCATCTTCAAAAATAATAGGTGTCAATAAAGCATTGCCATCTTGTTCATCTTCGAAAGGACTTTTTTGGTTACTTGCATATCTCAAAGAACGGTTGATACCGGTCTCTTCATCGAAGTGCATTAAAGGAAATCTCTTACTGTTTCTTGTTGGTAGCATAAAGGCTAATGGTGCTACTGCCTGTGTCAAACGATATTGTTTGTCCGTGTAAACTTTCTTTTTTGTTTTCATTATAATAGAATTAGATTAAAATTTATATTAAAAAAAAAGGGAGGCTCATCAGAATATATATTGCCTCCCTTTAATTATTTACTTCTTATTGGTTGAATAAGAAGAAGTTGTTAGCACCTAAAGTACATACTGCTCTTTCCGATAAGAAATGAACCTCCATAGCATCTAAGCTAGAAGTCTCTGCTCCACCTGCTGAACCTGTAATCCAAGTCTTGTAACGTCTGTCTTCAGTTTCTGAAGCTCTATATCTAACGTGCAAGAATGGTCTCTTAGCGTTCTTCCCTAAGATTTGGTCATATACAGAAGTAGAACCTGCAGGAACTAAAAGTCCATTAACTCTACCTGAACCTGCTGCAGTTGGTAAACCACCACGCATTGTTGGGTCATTTAAGTATTTCCAATCAGACTTGTAAAAGTCATAACCTCTACGGAATCCTGTGAAACCTAAGTTCAAAGCCATATCTTTCTCATTGTCAAAAAGACCATAAGAAACTCCACCTGCTGCATTAGATGATTGTTGAGATAACATATCGTCAATGTCAAAAGAGAAATCTCTATCAACAAATACTACGTTCTCTTCAATAGCACCTTGCTTATCAAGTCTAGAGATAATTGAATCCCACTCTGCAAGAGTTGTTGGATTACCTGCTCCCCATACGTTTCCTCTGTTCTCTACAACGTAGAAAATACCTTCAGAACCTTTGTTACCTACATCACCTGTAGTAGCGATTGCTCCTGAACCTACTGCTGCAGGTACTGCTTCAATCATTGCAGTCTCTAAATAGTCATCAAAACGTAATCTTGTTTCGTGCTCAGACTTCAAGTACCATAGGTATCCGTTTGCTCCATTTTCAGTAGTTACTTCTACCCATCCGATTTGTGCCATATCAGAACCTGATACTGCATACTTATCTTTGATGATGATAGGAGAATTTTCGAAGATGAAATCATCAGCTTCTAAAGAACCTGCCATTCCGTCTGTACCTTTTCTGAATTCAGAACCATATATAAACATAGAATAAACATCTCCTGCAACAGTTGTTAATCCACCTGCATTGTAAAATGCAACTGATACAACTCTTGTAGCATAGTCTACTGAAGTTACGATAGCTTTAACACTACCTCCACCATTGTTCTTAGTAATCATAATTGTTTGACCAACACGAATAGCAATAGAACCTGAAGCTTCATTTACGAAAGCCGGGTTTAAAACATCAGCGATAGCAAAATCAGCAACATCTACTCCTACTGCTACTGCAGTTGTACAGTTTGTATACTTAGTATGTAAACGTCCTTGTTCTGCCCATTTGATAAGGTCAGAGTTAGATGGCATTTCAGCACCAACCATTCTTAAGAAAGAAGAGATAGTTCTGTTACCATATCTTTCGAATTCTTTTTCGTAAGTATCAGGAAGATACTGATTTAAGAAATCGAAGTTTGTAATGTAGTTAGACCTTACAGGTACTCTTTGAGCACTTGGTTGTAAGTCAAAACCGGGTATATTTGATACACTCATTTTTGTTTTTTTTTAAAATTATTATTATTTTTTTCTACTTCTAATCTTTAACCCTCTACCGTGGTCGGGAGTTACAGATTTAATTTGCATACCACTTTTAGTAGACGAAGTTTCAGGAGCAGAGCGTGTTGTCATATTAACATTTTTCATTTTTCTCATTGATTCATCCGCTGCAGCAGACTTACCTTGCTCGTAAAAAAACTTCGCAAACCTATCAGGTTGCATTGCCATTGCTAAAGACTTGTGATATCCTGCCGCATTAGTTAACGTTCCATCTTCTGCTTGATATTTTTTACTAAAATCTACAGGATTAGAATGCATCTTCTTCAGTTCAGCAGCATCACCGGGTGAAAACAAAACTTTGTTGCCGTCTAATTCGAACTCAAAACCTTTGAACTCGTCAAACACATCGCTTGTTTTTTGCAGATAAACCTCCCTATTCCGTTTGGTTCTCTCTTGTACCGTCTTTGCATTAGCTACATATTGTTTATACTCCTCTTCTTCTTCTGCAGGCAGTTCAATGTCAGTACCCCTAGACTCTAGAGGAACTTTGTACATTTCTTGTTGGTCTGCAAAATAATCTTTGGCTTTCGCAATAATCTTTTTCTTTGATAGCTTAATTTTTCTGATTTGCTTTTCGTCATCTAAGTCCTCATCGAAAGAATACTCTTCCATTAAGTCTTGTATGTCATCAGCATCCAACCCTTTTTCGGTTGCAGATAAATAATCAGCTAACAATTTATCAGGTTCTACTTCATCATAATCCTTCTGTAATTCATAGAAGTCATTGATTCCACGACCTGTGTCTTTTTTATATTTTAGATATTTGGATACATCTTCGGGGAGGGGTTCATTCTCTTCCCTAGTTTGATTAAACTCATCTAATGAATTTATCTCTTTCCCATATCTTTTACCAATAAATTTAAGAACGTCATCCTCAGTTACTTCTGAAGATGTAGTTTCTGTATTTTGTTCAGCTACCGGAGTTGCCTCATCAGTAGTTGTATTACTTTCATCCGTAAGTGTTACAGTATTACCTGTTGTACCATCTGTCTCAAGAGCATCTGAAAATTTCTCTTCGTGTTTGTTAAGTAGTTCTTGTTCTATCTGTTGAGAAGACTTTTCCTCAACCGCTTCAACTGCTTTTACTTTAAATTCCATATTATATTTAGATTAGATTATATTTTATACAAAGTTAAACAAAAATTAATAATAATTTAGACAGTTATCTTGGATTGAATTCCGCTAGGTCAAACCCATCTAAACTATCCTCGTTAGATTCAAATCTCTGTGGAGGTAAATTATTTTTACGTTGATTTATTAATCTACTTTGCTCGGTATTTTGTTGAGATATTCTTCCTGACTTTGCATCTTCTCTTTGGTCCTCTCTACCTTGCAATTGTTGTGCATCCATTTGACGTAGTTGCATATTCAAATTAAACTCCTCTTGCATTAGTTGAGATTTCAACATCGCTTCTTGTTTCATTTTTTCAATTTCAAAAGAAACATCACCCTGTCTATATTGTAATTTAGCTTGGGTTTCCATTTGAAGTTGTTGTTGTGCAGCTTGTGCTTGTGCTTGAATGGCAGCTTGTTGTTGTTGTGCTTGTGCTTGTTGTTGTTGAGCAGCCATCTTTTCTTCTCTATCTTGCTTACCAACTCTCTTCATCTTAAGAAGTTGATTGGCTAGTTTTAGATTTTTAAGTTCTCTAATATCTATTGCGTCTTCTAGATTAATATCTCCTTTAGATAAAGCCATCTGAATATTCTGCTCAAGTTGTGCTCTTTGTTCTTCGTCAGGTGATAGTTCAATAAATATTCCGAAGTCGTAAATATATAGTTCATTAATATCGCCAAGGATAGATACATTGTATTTACCAATTTGATTTATAAACTCTTCTTTAAAATCAGAGTATTGTAAAATATCAGCAACTCTATAAGTAATAGCTTCAGCTAAAGTTCTATAGATATATAAACTTGCGTCAAGAATATGTCTTGTTGCTACGTTTGAATTTAATGCTGCCATTTTTTGTAAGCCTACTAAACCATTAGGGTCAGGCATACTTCCATCTCTTGCTTCGTTTAGTCCTGTAACCGTTCTTATCTGATTAAGATAATGGTTATAATTTGTTAATAGCATTTGAGTTTTAGAAGCACCTGATGAAGACTGAAGTTCTTTAATTGGAACCTTAGCCTGATTAAAATCTCCATCTTGAGTATAACTTCTACCAATAACACTACCTGTTTGGAAATACATTCTTAATGCATCTTCAGGATTGTAAGCATTACCCGTACCTAAGTCTACTTCATTAAGACCATCAGCATCTATAAACACACCATCCGGAACAACTCTAGCAATTACTTGTTGTAACTTTAAGTGTGTAATCTGAATCAAATCAGCAAATGGTATCATACGTCTAACCAAAGATTCAATAGCACCTTTATACATTCTTGGTGCTGCTGCTACATAGTTTGGTATTGCATACTGACTAGCTGATTGTGGTCTAACCATATTTTCCATCAACTTCCATTGAAGCATAATGTTAGTTCCCATAACCATTACTCCCTCATACCATACATCAATAGTTTTAGAAACCTTTTCAAAGTTTCCTTCTTCTTGCATTTCTGCAGGTGGGTTAAAAGAATCATCTTTCTCCACCATTTTTACATTACCATTGTCCTGAACTTTTCTTTTGTAAACAACTTTCTTAGTTGTCTTATAATTAAAATACAGTAAGGTTGCAGTATCTCTATAAAATATATCATTCTGCTGCATCTGTGCAGTATTAAAATAATCATACCAACTCTGAGATGATTGAGATATTTCTTCTAGGTCTTCTTTAGTTAATGATTGGTCAATCTTTAATAATTCTGTAATTGGAAGTGTTTTAATTTCTCCCCAATAAAAACAATCTTTAAAGTTTGGGTCTTCAGTATAACTGTACACCACATTTGCAGGGTCTACATAATTAATTTTTACACCGTCTCCCATTAAAAATTCGTGCTTTGCCATTGCAACACCTAAGACAGTCATATCATAATCTAATCGTTTACGAATGTCATCATATTTGTTAGCTTCAAACAGAGTACTAATAGCTTCTTCTTCTGCAATTTCTATTGCAGGTTTGTAGTTAAGCTGCATATACAACTTAAGTTCTTCGTCTGTATTAGGTAACTCTTCAGCGGCAACTGTAAAAGGATTGACTCCTGTTTTTTCTTGTATAACGTTTAGTAAAGGTTTAGCTACCATTTGTCCTTCCACCATTTGCTGATACTTACTTCTCTTAGACTGAGACATAGCATCTTGTGCATAAGCTTTTGGAACAAACTCCCTTCCTTGCATACCGTTAACTACGATATCCACGAATTTAGGAAGTACAGGAACAGGGGTCCAATCTAAATTTAGATAAGATAAATCTCCGTCTACTGCTAATTCATTTTTGTATTTTCCTACAGATTGTTCTCCTCTTGCGTACAAACGCAACCTATGGAAGTCTGCCGATTGATTGTAAAATCTACAACTCCCACTATCCTTTTTGAACCACTCATATTGAATGGCTTGCCCGATTTGTAAACCGAACTCTTCAGTAGCTTTTTCTGCATCTGAAACAAATTGACTAGGGAATCCTGCAGATTGTATGTTTATGTCTACTTTCTTCATCTAATAATTTCGCTTTGTGTACCCTTGTTACTATACCTTGCAAAGTTAACCTTTATTTTTGAAACTTTTTTCACAGGTGTATAGAGATGTTTTTGTGTTGCCATTATAGCTAACCCTGATGATATACTTGCATCAAACTTGGTTCTATTGTTAATATCAAATTTTGCCCAATCTTCTAATGTTCTAGTAAAGACACAATCTCCCATCTCTTCTTCAGTTTTAAAACCTATATGCTCATCGATATAAGATTCAATTGCAGAAGCGTGTGCTTGCTTAACATCTTCACTTGAATTTGGCATTCCTCCTAATTCTCTTTCAGTCTTAGAAAGTTTTGTATAATGTTTATCAGGTCTATTCATACAGAATCCTCTATACCCTCTATTCTTAAAATGATAAAGTAGTCTAGGTTTGTTATTCTCTATTAATATAGGCATTCCAAAAAACACACAAGCTTTTAAAACATCTTCAAAAAATATTTCAGCAGTCTGTGGTCTTGCGATGTATTCTAAAAAGAATTCATTAGTCGGAGCGTTATCCATATGAAACATTGTCTTACCGTGAAGTGCTCCATTGGAACCACCACCGCCAACAACTCCTGATATATCATAACTATCACAACCAAAAGCACCTAAATGTTTATTACCCGGATGTTTAATTCCATTCCTAGTTTCAATTCTATTTTGCATTCCTTTCTCAGGAGTCCAAGATACATAAAATCTACCTCTAGTATCAGGACTAAATAAAACCTCACTATCTTTTATACCATTCTTCCAACTAAAACTACCACGAGTAACGTGATGGTCTAATATAATTGAATCGTTATAATCTATTTGCTGATATATTTTTGTTAAATTAAATATTGATTGTTTACTTTCATCTCTAAATGCGTGAGACTCTGTTCTAGGAAACTGTCTATAGAATTCGTTTAATGCATCAGGGTCATTCTTTAAAGAATCCACTTCATCTTGCCAATAGTTAATAGCACCTTTATGTATCATCTCATCATCAATTCCTAACACAGGTTTACTTGGTGTATGAAAAACAGGCATACCGAACCTATCAATAAATCCTTCCATATTCCATTCCATAGGAATAAACAAACTATACAAACCACTTTTAGTTTGACCGTTTGCATTTCTATCAAACACATTAGAGTCTTCGTATAATTTTTTAAAGTTATCTCCACCCTTAGACAAGGCATTTGAAGTAGAACCCATCATACATTTACCTATAATTTTTGAACCTAATCTTAAACAAGTCTTAGTAACTCTCCAATTATTTAATATATTATTTGGCTTAATCCATTTACCACTCTCATCGTGAATTAATAATAGTAATTTCTCACCATCATAACTGTTATCATCTGTATTTTTCCAATCAATTGTAGTATCTAATCCATACAACTCATCGTCTGTAGAATCAAACATATTTTTTTTAGTAATCTTAGATGCAGGAATTCTAAAAGCTAATTCAGTTTTTGGTTTATCCATACCATCCTGAATAGGTTTAAAAAAGAAAGGATAATTATTTGCAATAGGAACAACTTTGTCTGTAAACATTTTCTTTGCATCACCCCCTGTCTTAGATAATATACCTATTCTTGCATCTTTAGATATTGTACCTGTATTGGCACATTCCTCACTACCCATATAAGAAAATCCTGAACGTCTAATTTTTAAATAGTCCATTCCAAAACTCCTCTTATCAGCTTTACAAGCTTCCCAAAAAATATATAGTATTCTATTTGCTTCTCTAAAATCAGGATAACCAATATCTATTTTAGTCCATTGAAGATACATAAAATGAGAACCTGTAATATAAGTTTTAATTCCATTAGAATAAAACCACGTTCCTCTTTCTCTTTTTACAAATTCATTTTCAACATAATCTACCCATTGATTTTTAAATTCAGTAGCCATATCATTCCATTGAAATATAGATTGAATTTTCGATAAAGGTTTTGGTATATCTTTTCTTTCCCAATACTGATTAGGCTTAGACTCATCTCTTTTAAAACAATCTTTAGGAGTTGCAGGTAATGCAATTCTAAGTCCTTGTATTGAAACAACATCTCCAATCGTACCGTCTTTAGATATAACAATAATGTTATATTTTTCGTTAACTCCGTACTCCCAAGACCTAGCTTTGTTCTTAGTTGTCAGAACATTCTTCGGTACAACATCACTAAGTAATGTATATAGATTATTTTGAGTTTCTTTCTGCAAATCCTTGTTTGGTATCAGTTCTGTTTGGTCCTTTATCTATAGCGTCTAGTGCTTCTTTCTCTGCTTCTATTCTGTTTAAAATTTCAAACGCATCAAAGATTGCTAACTTTTTAGTAGCTGCTGCATTCTTTAATCTATCTGCAGATAAAGCATCTTCAGGGTCGTGTTTAATAATTGCTTCCTTCGAAACCTTTATTAATTGTTCCACCGCCTTGTAACCTGCTTCTATTATTTTTAATTTTATTTCTTTTGAGTTCATTTTTAAATCGTTTCATTTTTTTTAATGGAATATCTTTATGGTCTTCGTCCTCCATCCAATCCCATTCTCGACTCATAACGCTAAGGTAATCTGATGGTCAAAGATTCGATATAGAACTTCACCGTCTACGTTAAACTCGTACTCGCTTTCAGGTTGAAAAGAAACCCTATCGCCTTTGCTAATTCCATAGCTAGACAAATACTTATTTGGATATACCATCTCTCCTACTAAAGGTTCGTTAGAGATTGGTTTAAAAATATAGGACTCTTCAACATCAACAGGTTTAATAAAACAATTTTTATCGTGTGCATTCCAACCGTCTATGTTTTTATACATATAAAACTGTTCGTCCTCTACAAAAAATAAGTTGTCTTTAAAAAAGCTTCTACCACTTACTTGTTTTCCTTTCATATTATTATAATACTTGAAAACATTGTGATGTACCAAGAGAGTATTCCCTACTTCTATAGGACCTTTATATCCTAATGGTAGTTCTATTACTTCAGCTTCTCTGTTTGAAAATTTGTGGTCTTCCTGTGAAGTACTGATAATGAATTCAATACCTCCTATTTCTTTCGTGTTATTATATCTCTTACCTTTTACAGGTTTAACAATAAACGCAAATGGTGATTTCATAACTTAGTTTATGACTGCTAAAAATTTATGTTATATTCAATTGATATAGGCATAGTAGAGTTGAATTCTTTCCACAATAATATTTCATCCTTTTGTTGAATATAAATACAAATCGAAGATTCTTCTTTTCGTATTAAATGAATGTGAAAGTTTCCATTCAGTATGTCCTGTCCTACAAGATAGTGCATCGCACCTGACTTATAATCCGGACCTACTGAAATTTTTCTTATGTCCATTTTATTAAGATATTTCCTGTATGATTCTCCAATTTGTTCCGTCAGACCAAACAGATAAGCTAGCATACGCAGAATTTATAGTCTTGGTAGCAGCACCGTTTATAGTTTCAGTACCGTTTGCACTTAAGGATATTGTTTGAGTAGCACTTATAGTTCCGTCTGCACTAAATATAATTTTTCTATAAGGAATAGAACCTGCTTTTGGTAAATTAAGTTTAGAAAAACCTGCTCCACCTGTCCAACTTATAGTATATATATTTCCGTATTGAACAACATCTTGATTCCCACCGGATTTAGCAGCGACAACTACAGGTGCTCCTGTAGCAAATGACTTTAAATTAAGTATATCTCCAATAGTATAATTTTTAGTAATATCCAAACCATCTGAATCTACTTCTGTACCAATTAACTTGTCAGCTATTGTTGGTGCACTATCTATTTGATATGTACTTATTTTTGCCATTACTTTATTTTTTCTAGTTTCGCTTCTTTAGGAACCTGAATAACGTCTCCTGTCTTAACATCAATTTGAGCATCTGCACCATATACCTTAGCTAAATCTTTTTCAACTTCAGCATAATCTGATTTCAATTTATTAATGTTTTCGATTACAACACTTTTTGATAACTCAATATCTCCTAATTGCATTTTCAATTGATTGAATGCATTTAGCATTGACTGAACTTTTGTCAATTCAATTTTGGTAAGTGTTACTTTCTTTACTTCTTTTTTAATTGCTTTCTTCATTTTGATATTTTATTTAATTTAATTTATATATAACAAAGGTAGTTAATTATTACTTACCTGCAAAAGGTGAGAATACAGTTAACATAAAAGATGTTCCATCATCTAGGACTACTGTAGCAAAAGGAGACCTCGCTTTAGTATTTACAGACATCGACTTAATTGTAGAAGGTTTCCCTCCATCAATAGTTACAGGGAAAGCAGTTGCATTTGTTCCGTTTGTTCCCGGATTACCTTGACTACCTGTAGCACCTCTAGAACCTGTCGCTCCCGGACTTCCATTACTTCCTGCAGTTCCTGTGTTTCCTTTTATCCCTTGTATACCTTGAGCACCATTAGACCCTGCATTACCTGTGTTACCTGTTGCACCTTTAGCACCGTTAGTTCCATTTGTTCCGGGGTTTCCTTTCGCTCCTGTCGTACCTTGAATACCTTGTCCACCTTGTGAACCTGTTGCTCCACGAGCACCTGCTGCACCGTTAGTTCCGTTAGTCCCGGCTTTTCCTGTAAGTCCTTGTATTCCTTGACCACCGGTTGCTCCTGTTCCACCTGTTCCACCTTGTATACCTTGTATACCTGTTGCACCTTTATCACCTTTAGCACCATTAGAACCATTAGTTCCTGCAGTTCCTGTAAGACCTCTTATACCTTGTATTCCTTGTCCTCCTGTCGCTCCTGTTCCACCTGTAGTTCCTGTTGCTCCTCTGATTCCTTGTACTCCTTGGTCTCCTTTTCCTCCCTGTGCTCCGGTATCTCCCTTCGCTCCATTAGAACCTGCGGTTCCTGTAAGTCCTTGAATTCCTTGGACACCCTTAAGACCTTGGTCTCCTTTCGCTCCCGTACTTCCGTTAGTTCCGTTAGTACCTGCCGCACCTGTAAGACCGGTTAATCCTCTTATACCTTGAATACCTTGTCCACCCGTTCCTCCGGCTGCACCTGTATTTCCGGTTAATCCTTTATCACCTTTAGCACCGTTGGTTCCGTTGGTTCCGGCATTACCCTTAGCACCGGTTCCACCTTGGATACCTTGAATTCCTTGGTCTCCCTTAGCACCGGTTCCACCTGTTCCTCCTGTATTTCCTGTTATACCTCTTATCCCTTGGATACCCTGTCCACCTGTTGCTCCTGTTCCACCTTGGTCTCCCTTGGCTCCTGTTAAACCTCTTGCTCCATTTGTACCATTTGTACCGGCATTTCCTGTAGACCCCTTAGAACCCGTTAAACCGATGTCTCCTTGTATTCCTTGTACTCCTTTAAGACCTTGGTCACCCTTTGCTCCTGTTCCCCCTTGTGCTCCGGTATCACCCTTTGCTCCATTGGTTCCTGCAGTACCCGTAACACCTCTTATACCTTGGATACCTTGGTCTCCCTTAGCACCATTAGTTCCTGCGTTACCCGTACTACCTTTGGCTCCTGTATTTCCTGTGTCTCCTTGGATACCCTGTATACCTTTAAGACCTTGGTCTCCTTTAGCACCTACTCCACCTTGTGCTCCGGTATCACCCTTAGCACCTGCATCTCCGGTTGCTCCTTTAGCACCATTGGTCCCATTAGTTCCTGCGGTTCCTGTGTTTCCTTTAGCACCTGTTGTTCCTTGAATACCCGGATTACCTTTTGCTCCCGTTAATCCTGTATCTCCTATGACACCTTGAATTCCCTGAAGACCTTGGTCTCCTTTAGAACCTGTTGCTCCCCTTGCTCCGGTAGTACCTGTATCTCCTTGGATACCTTGTATACCCTGTATACCTTGGTCACCTTTTGGACCTATTGATGTTGGTAACGTAATTGTGTTACCATCAGTAAGAGTTAATTGTGTACCTGATAATACTAAGTCTTGAAACCTACTGCTAATATTTATTGTGTTCGAGTCAGGTATTGATGTTACAACTACTGAACCTAGTCCACTAAAAGTTACTGTATCATTGTTAATACTTGCTACAACCTCCTCTTTAGTTCCTGACGCTTTAATGTTTTTAAACATATTTTGCGTAGAACCCTTATCAGTATTTGTTAATGTAACTGTTCCTGAAGTTCCACCTCCACCTAATCCACTTCCTGCCGTTACTCCCGTAATGTCTCCACCCGGTGTTGATGTTATATACCCTTGATTTTTTACCCAAGCAGTTGAAGCTGCTGAGGTTGAATCATTTGCAGTTGCTATCGTTCCCACTACAGGAACTGAACTGAATGTTTTTGCACCACCAAGAGTTTGTGTACCTGTTGTTCTTATAACCGTACCGTCAACATTAATGTCATTTGCATTTGCAGTAATTCCTGAACCACCAATAACATTTAATGTAACTGCTCCACTTGTACCACCACCGGTCATTCCTGTTCCTGCAACTACACTTGTTATATCACCTTGAGGTGCTAACGTTAAAAGGTCAGTTACTCTAGCACTATAAACAGTATCATCAGCATTGTTTTTATATAAAATTAAATCCTTAGAATCAATTTTAGTATTATCTTGAGTTGCTGCATTAATTATATTTTTTTCTCCTAGGTATTGTATTTCTACTGTAACACCACCACTTGTACCTCCACCTGTCAATCCACCCTGTGCAGTTACCGATGTGATATCTCCTTCAGGTAACGATGCAGCAGTTATATATCCTGCACCGTTAATTAGTTGTGTATTGTTAGTTGGTATTAGCGTACTTGTGAAAGCATTACTTCCTACCTCACGGTCGTTTACAAATAATGTTTTTGCAATACTTACCGGGGATAGAAATTCTATGTTATCAGCCATTTTTTATTTTAATTATTGTCCAATTTTAATTATGCTCCAATTTTTTGAATCATATAGTTTATAGCATTTGCACCCGGATTAGCAAAAACAGATATTGTTATAGTGTTAATACTTGGTCTAGTAATTGTTGCCTTTAAATCTTGATAAGTACCTGAATTAGAATATAAAACAACATTAACGTTTCTAGTTCCCATATTGTGTGTTATTGTCCAAGACGTTGCACTTCCTATTGTTCCTGTTTTTTCTCTAGATGCTCCTGCAACACAAGACTCAACTTCTGCACAGAAATTAGTTACTTGACTTGCTGCGATTGCAATATCTTGTGCAGTTCTTGCAGTAACTCTACCTTTAACATCAGTTGTTATAGATAAAGATTTAGATGCTGAACCTACACTACCTGCTCCGGGTCCTGTAATTGCCATACTTACGCTTCCGGCTAATACTGATAGTCCACCTGCTACAGGGAAATTAGCAATACCTTGTACTGTTGCAGTTGCAACGTCAATGTTCTTGTTAACCTCTGTCCAATCTGCTGCACTTGTTGGATTGTTACTGTTAGCGATAATTAAATCACCAATCTCTAGTGTTGGAGACCAATAATTTGCAGGAACTCCTGTACCTGCTACTGTTACTACATAAGTAAATCCTTTAAGAACTGCTGCTCCTGTTGGTGCTGCAGTATTTGCTGCATATCCTCCTTGAAAGATTAATGCTCCTGAACCTGCGAATGTTGTATCTACATAATTTTTAGTTGCTCCATCTTGTGCTGCCGTTGGGTCAACTACATTAATAAGTTTTTGTGTACCAATACTTAAACTTGCAGTAGGTGCACCCCATAAAGTTAAAGGCACATTACTCATTGCAACCTTACCTTGGTCAGCTTGGTCTTGTAAGAATATAATATCATTATCAAATCCTGTTGCTACTAACGATGGTAATTCGCTTAAGTCAGTTTTAATAGATACCTTATCCGTAGCAACTGCCGTAGTTACAATACCTACACCACCTGAAACTGCAAGAGTATTACCTTGTGTAATAGATTGTGTTGGACCACTATCTGCTGATACTGAGAAGTTACTCATTGTTCCCGGTGCACTACCTGCAGTAACTGCAGTAACGTGACCTTGAGCATTTGTTGTAATTGAAGATGGGTAAGCTGATGTAGCTGCCGTTCCAAAGTTATCGTGATTAACTGTTACAGTATCCGTAGCACTTGATACAGAAGTTAATGCAGTTCCACCTTTGATACTTAAAGTATTTCCGTTTGTTATAGTTTGTGTCGGACCTGAATCTCCATCTACATCAAAATCAGTCATTGTTCCTGCTCCACCGTCTGATGCTGCAGTAATACGTCCTTGTGCATCTACTGTAATGTTAGCACTTGTGTATGCTGCTGCAGTAACACTTGTGTTATCTAGACTTACCTCTACTGTAGAAGTAGAACCTGCACTTGCAATTACTGTAGATATTCCTGTTCCACCACCAATATCAACTGTGTCTCCATCTAAGATATCATTAGCGGTTCCTGTGTCTGCCTTTAATGAGAAAGAAGTATAACCGCCCGGAACTGTTGCCCAAACATTATCTCCTCTTAAATACGTTGTTGCACTTGGAGTTCCTGTTGCTGATAAATCTCCTGTAATTGTACCTGAAGATGTTATTGTTCCACCGGTTACATTTACAAATGTTCCATTACTTGTAGCAATAGATGTTACTGTTCCACCTGCATCAGCCGGGAAAGTAATTAAATTACCTAATCCATTTATATATTGTGCTGCAGTACCTGCCATTGTAATAGCAAGAGTTCCTGAACTTGTTACAGGTGAACCTCCTACTGTAAATGCATTACCTCCGTGAGTTTGACTTACTGAAGTTACTGTACCTAACTGATTACTAAAAGGTAAATCACTAACATTTGCAAAACTAACATCATTGCTTCCGTCAGAAAACATAATTTTATTAGTTAGTCCAATTGCTGAGGCTGATAAGTCTTGTGCTTCAAGAATAATGTTATCTGCTCCTGCATAATCTACAGAAACTGTAACATTACCTGTTATTCCTCCACCGGTAAGACCGCTACCTGCAGTAACTCCTGAGATATCCCCACTTCCGTCTAGTGTTATCCAATTTGTACCATCATAGTACTTAATTACCTTTAACGTTGAGTCAAAGAAAAATTGTCCTTCTCCTAATGGAGTTGGATTACTCGTAATACTCTGTGCTCGTACATTCTGAATCTCAGTTCCCGATATGTCTAACGAATCTAAATACTTAATTGCCATAGTTTTTTTGTTTTAGTTTTAATTTAGAAATGCTTGACCTGCAAAGGGAGCACTAAATGTTATTGTTACTTGGTTAATATTATTATACTCTATATTTCCGTATACAACTTCCAACGCTGAATTAACTACACTAACCGATGGAAATTTATCTAAGTTGTGAGTTATAGTCCACGTTGCAGAAGGTGCTGCTTGAGTAAAAACAAAGTTCTTATCTCCTCCACCTGCTGATGGGTCATATGTTAGCAAAGATAATAAATAATCTTTACTACTTTTAAAGTCTCCGGATGATGCCTGTAATGTTAGTCCTATATCCCAAAAGTTAGCCTTATTGGGGTTAGTAGCTGCAGAATCCCACTTAAAAATTCCATAATTGCTTATATCCTTAGTATTGGTAATCAATACAAAAGAACTTATTAGAGGAGTTGTAAAAAATCCTGATATATCAGTAGGTGGTGGTTGACTTGTGTACTTTAAAGAGTACGAACTAATAATAAAATTAGTTATCGTACTAAAAGAAACATCTCCGGCTACATTAGTAGGAAGAGATATAGAACCTTTTAGTCTGTTTGCGTCTGTTGCTTCTGATTGATAGACATATCGTAAGGTTTGTGCGTCAATTGTCGCATTTACATTAATCCATTCAGCAACCGATTCTAATGAAAAGTTTTTTGTCGCATTTTGATTAGCTACATCAGTTCCTATCCATTTATCCCCACCGCTTAGATTAGTATCTATTGGGTATGTACTTATTCTTGCCATTTATAATCTACGTTTTTCTGTTCTACAAAGATAGATAAAAAAAATGACGATTATTTTTTGTTAATAGTAATGTTCTTTGCTATTTTCTCTGCACTTCTACCAACTACATAACCTCCAATACCTATTTTTAGTAATTCCCAAAACTCAAGTTCTAAATCAGGGATAGGTAAAGTAAATACAGGTGCTATAAATTTTACATAAATTACAATAAACCCAAAAGCCATCATAAGTATTGGTCTCCAACTTCTTTGCAACCAATTTCCCTTTGCTTCTGTTATAATAATATCAGTTTGCATCTTTTGTAACTCTAATTGTTTCTGAATTAGAATTTGTTTGATTACATTCTGTGCGTGTATCTTCTCTTCTTTGGAAGTAAATAGATTATCTAATCCTTCTAGTAATTCTTTTACTACACTTCCTCCAAACCAATCAACAATTTTCTTCATAGTTATGTTCGCTTATATGTTTATATTCACCTGTCGCATCAAAACTAGGACAAGCTTTTTCTGAAAAATCATTATGACTATGCACTACTGCGTCAGTATGTATTTGTTTTAAAGTATGAAGTAAGCATTCTAGGGTTTCAATTTGTGCACAAGTCCTTGTGTCTTTAGGAGTTTTGCCGTCAGACTCAACACCACCTACATAACAAATGCCTAAACTATCGTGATTGTGCCCTGAAGTATGAGCACCTTGTGCAGAATCTTTTCTGCCTTTACTTATTCTTCCGTCTAAGTGTACTATATAATGGTATCCAATATCTTTCCAACCACGTTCATCAACGTGCCAACTTTTTATTGTTTCAAAAGAAATAGGTTGATTCTCTCTAGTAGCTGATGAATGAACAATAAATTTATTTATTTTTTTCATTTGGTTTCTTACGAAGTAGTATCCATTTATGAATGGTGTATCCAATACTGACCAATAAAAGTAGAACCTTTAGAATCATATCTACCTGCGTAAAGGAAATAGCTAGCGTACTCGCATTAAGCAAGTACAATTTTAAATCTGTCATCCAATTACGCATTAGGGGTTAAGTGATAAACTATTTCTAGGTCTGTCCCCGATGTGTTAGTCTGTGTATAATACTCTTTCATATTCGTATTGTTATTCCAATAGTTAATGTATGTTTTTTCATATTACCAAATTGCTATAATGTTTGCTGCAGTAGTGAGCGTTTTGTATACCTTCTTAACTTGTACCGGAAAGAATCCTATAGGTACTGAATCGAATGTAACTGTACTTCCTCCAATGGTATCTACTTTTAAATCTCCTGTTGCTCCTATATATAAGACACAACCATTGTTTGCATCTTGTAAGTTTAATACAGATGAAGCAGAATATATTACATAGTTTTCGCTTCCTACAGGAAATATATTAGCATTCAATAATAAAACCTGACCGCTACTTACAGATAGTACTGTTGCACTTGTTCCGTTAGTAGTGTTATATACAATATCTCCTGCATATACTATAGTTGCTTCTGCTTTAAAATCTGCAGTAGAATCTAGAAGTTCATTATTTGTTTGTGCGTCAGCAGTTCCTGAAGCCGTGATTACAGGATATGGAATATTGCTATCATCGGAGGTATAAATCTCCTGTGCTAACATTCCTTGTGTTTTAATATAACTCATAATTTTTTATTTTGTATAAGGGAATACCTCGTTTAATTTTTCTTTTCGCTTTGAACAACCACAGGGTTTTCCTGTAACGGACGCTACTGCTTCAACAACTCTTTTAATTCCTGTAGCAGTTGTAATTTTTTCAATTGTGTCTCCGAGTCCTGTTGATTCCATTATTTATTTTTTACAAGCACATATTTTACTTGGGCATTCTTTATTAGTAATAGTTAAAGCTAACATCAAAGCTAACATTAATTTATTCCATTTACATACCACAACACAGTTAAGTGCTATTATTTTATTTCCTAACCAAACAAATCCTTTCCCCATTATGCGTTTCTTCTTCCGGCTGCAGCTTTAGCTGCCATACCTCTTTTACCATATTTATTTGCACCGATAGTGTAAGCAATCTTTTTAGCAGCCGTCTCTGACTTGCCATCAGCCATAAGCTTACTAACTAATCTTTTGAACTTACTCATCTAATGTTTGTGAACCTTTAAGTTGTTGTGGTGATAAGGCATTGACTTATCTGCTGAGTACTTTCTTTTACCCATTGACTTAGACATTCCTTCTGACTCGTTTCTACGAGACTTTAATGATTGTCCTGTTTTTCCGTTTCTTGCTCCTAGAGATTCATTTAATCTAGAGTTGTATCCTTGGTGTGCCATAATATTTTTTTTTATTGTTCTACAAAGATAGTAAAATTTTTAATTTATTTTTTTGACTTGGCTCCTGAACATTTCCATCTCTTACGAGATAAGTTGTTAGGGGTGTTTGGGTCGTTCTGTTTTTTCTTAGATAGTCTTTTCTTAATACCTAAGCTTCTAGCACAGTAACTATCTCCCTTAGATGTACCCGGCTTTACTCTAGGTCCACCTTTCTTAGCCTTACCTGCTTGACCGTAGCTAACTCGTTTACCTGTTGAGGTGACTTTAACCTTAGCTTTGCCCTTGCGTGGTTTTGCCATTACTTTTTCTTCTTAGGCATTGTATGTGAATAACCTTTAGCCTTTAAGCTTAAATGGTCCTTCATAGTTTTAGCTACTTTCTTTAATCCCGTTTTACTGTACATATTATGTACTTTAAATTTTGCCATTAGTATGTTCTTTTTGGTTTTGGTTTTGGTTTTGGTTTTCTTAAAACCTTTTTTTTCTTTGTCTTCATATTACATTCCTATATTTCGTTTCTTCCTTTTGTTTGTTCTTCGTCTCTTTCTTCTTTGACTAGAAGTTTCTTTATTAGGGTCTTTTGGTTTCTTTTTAAAAATACCTTTAACAAAACCTACTGCCTGCTTAACTTCTGTTTTAACAAATTTTCCTGCTTTATTAGCTTCAATCTTTGCCGCCTCAAGTTTAGCTGCTGCGTCAGCCTTAATCTTTGCATACTTAGCAGCCTTCAACTTCTTTGCAAGTTTATCAGCTTGTAGCGTAATACAAGCTTTCTTTGCGTCACCTTTTAATTTTGAACAATCTGCCATATCTATTTATTTACCACACTTAGCGTAAACGCTATTTGCTATTTGTTTATTAGATGGAAGTCCATACTTCTCAGGCTTCCCTTTCATTACTTTACTTGCTGCCGTGAAATACGGTTTTGGTTTTGAGTGCATATTATTTTTTCTTTTTGATTAGTGATTTCTTTTTCTTTTCTGCTAATTTTAATGCTGCTACTTTTCTGTCAATGACTTTCATCTTAGCATTAAAAATAGAATCTGATTTCTTTAACTTTAATTCATATGCTCTACTTTCTTGACATTGTTTTAAACTACGTCCTGTTAATCCTTTACAACTCATAATTATTTTTTCTTTATAGTTTTAATTTTACCATTTGTTGTTCTAGCATATGTGTGAGTCTTAGTCTCCCTTATAAAAGTTCCACTATACCTCTTGCCTCCGTACATCCAACTTACTGTCTTTGCCATTATGCTCTATATGATTTACGACCTTTTTTTCTATTCAGTTTTGTTACCGAACCAAGTCTTGTACCTCCAAAGTTTAATTGCGTTGAACTTGAAACCTTTCGTGGTCCTTTGTCTTTTGGTTTATTTTTTGTTACTTTCTTAGCGGCAAACTTAGGGTCGTCTAAATTTACATTACTTTTCTTAAGATTTTCTAATAGTGCTTTTTTAGCTGCTGCCTTTTTTTCTGCTGCTGCTTTATCTGCTGCTATTTTTCTTTTCTTTGCTGCGGCTGCTTCGGCTGCTTTCTTTTTTTCTGCGTCTGTTGGCATAAATAATATATCTTTGTAGCAAAGTTACAAAATTTAATTGAATGCATAATTATTTAAAGTATTGGCGAGTAGTTCGTTATTTTATAAAAGCAAAGTACGGACTATCACAAGCAGACCTAGATGTGTTACTGTTCTTGTCATCAGAGAAATATTTTTCTAAGAATGATTTTGATGAGTTTGATGAATTGCTAAGTTGGGATAAGAATAGGTTTGAGGACCTACGAACAAAAGGTTGGATAGAAGTATTCAGAAAACGTACCGGAACGAATAAAGCTATATATCAATTGTCTTATAAAAGTATGAGAGTAATTGATTCTATATATAAGAAACTAGAAGGCGAAGAGATTCCTGAGAGTCCCTCCACCAATCCTATGTTTTTAAAGAATGTTTCATACACCGATAAGGTATACCGAAACTATATTAAAGAAATGAATAAGTTTATAAAACAACAACGACATCTCTCTCAGAAATAACAGTATACTGTTCTCCCTTGATAATCATTGTGTACCCTGCTCTTGAATCATAAAAGATTACATCTTCCGAATCAATAACACTAACATCCGTTCCGGGTGCTATTACTTTTCCTTTCTTATATCTAATGTCAAGTGCATCTGCTGCAGAAAGTAATAAACCTGATTCAGTTTTTACCTCTTCTTTTATTTGACTTATCACTATGTACTTTCCTATTGGTTTCATATCTCTTTATAAATTACAATCATTTCAACATTACAGTCTTCGTTTTGACAACTGTAGTTAGACACTATACCATCTCCTTCTAAGCCGTGTGCCTCGTTGTCATCATCGCCACCCCATATTAACTCTTCTTCGCAAAAATTACATTTAATCATTGTTCTTCTTTATATATTTGAAAAAGCACAACGAGGAATACAAACAAACATATAAACCCCATATATACAAAATCTCCTATCATTCGCTTTTGTCTTTCTTTTCTAGAAATATCTTATATCCATTCTCTTCTAATAGTTGGATAGCTTGATTTATTTTTAATTCTTCCAATCTGTAATGCTCAAAAATTTCATTATATATTGCCATAGTTTAAAAATTTAATGGGTGCTCTGTATTGCTCCGCAACGACCAAGTTTAAAAGCTAGCAGTTACACCCATAGTTAGTCTTGGTCTTGATATGTTCTCGCCATTGTTATAATAGCGTTAGTTGATAGAATAGTTGCTGCTACTGATACCGCATTCTCTAGTGCTGACTTAGTAACTTTCAATGGGTCTATAATTCCCATTAGATACATATCTCCCCATTTCTTTTTCCTTACATCATAACCATCGTTGTATCTCACTTTAGATGCCTCGTACTGTCCTTCATATTTAATTCCTGCATTCTCCCATATCTGAAACATAGGAGCACGAAGTGCTCTCGCTAAAATTTCTTGAGCAACAGTTACCTCATCATTTAAGAAAGTTAATCTATGTGCTTCTTGGTATAGAGCAGTTCCACCTCCGGGAATAATTCCTTCTTCCAAAGCTGAACGTACTGCACATACTGCATCATCAATCCTGTCGTATAACTCTTTCTGTTCTAAGTCTGTCTGACCTCCAACATATATTACACCAACACCTCCGGTTAGCGAAGCGATACGGCTAAGGATAAACTCAGCATTACCTTTATTGTGTTCTCTAGAATGTGCTTCCTTTAGTTCGTTTACTCTAGCGTCAATCAAACCTTCATCGTCATAGTTGTTGTCTTTTACGATAACAGTATGCTCTCTCCCTACAATAACTTTCGCTGCGTGACCTAAATCTTTCTCAGTCATTAAGCTTAAGTCATCTCCTGTCTTCTCACTAAAGTAAGTAGCACCAACACTAATAGCAATGTCCTGCATTAACTCGTGTGACTTATATCCAAACGAAGGAACACCTATCGTACAAAGCTTTAGTTTGTTTTTCATAACGTTAGCAGCTAAGGTATTAACTACCTGTGAACTCGTTGGTGCTATGATTAACAGTTTCTTGTGGTCTTGTATAATAGGTTTTAGTACGTTCTCTATGTTAAGTAAGTTGTCGATAGGTGCATCACATACAAGGATTTGAACATCCTCTAGTATACACTCATCATTCTTTTGGTGATTAACAAACAAAGGACTCTCATATCCCCTGTCTATTTTTAATCCACTCGTAGACTCATAGTAAGTCTCTGAGGTTTGTGAACGGTCAACAGTTACTAAACCTGTTGGTCCAACCTGCTTATATACGTCAGCAATTATTTTTCCTAACTTCTTATCGTTGTTCGCTGATACTGTTGCTACATCTCTAAGTCTTTGCTCAGTAACTTTCCTTGAGTTCTTCTTAAGGTTCTTTACCACAATGTTAGTCTCATTAACCAACTCACGAAGTATCTCAGTCTTGTTGAGGTCCTTAGTAATTAGTTCGTCTCCTGATTTTACAATCGCTTCAGTTAAAACAATGGCAGTCGTTGTACCGTCACCGGCTGATGAAGCAGTTCTATCCGCTGCCTCTTTCATCATCTGCACCGCAAGGTGCTCGGTTGGGTCTATCAATGCTACTGCCTTTGCTACCGTAACTCCATCTTTGGTAACAGTAATTCCGTGTGTATGGTGTGGGGATTCAATCAATACAGTTTGACCGGATGGTCCTAACGTAGACTTAACTGCGTTTGCTATTGTAGTGATTCCTTTAAATAGTTTCTTTCTACCCTCGTCCTCGAAGAGTAAATTTTTCGGAGTATAACCGATTTCAGACATATGATTTAATTTAGATTTAAAACAAAGGTACACTATTTTTATAACTTGTTACTATTGTAGCTATGTCTAAATTTTGTCTAAATGTTATTATGTATTTTTATTGTTCCTCTATAGAGAGAGAGAGAGAGAGAGAACTACTTTATTTCTTCTTAAGACTTTTGAACTTTAAAATCAACATTTTCAACATTAGTATTGATAATCAGATAGTTAGATAAAATTAAATAACATTTAATCAACATCGATATGTTAAAAGGTTAACATAGTAGTTGGGTATAGATAAAAAAAAAAGGACACCTATCAAGTATCCTCTCTTTAAAATCAATCAATCAAATCAATATTACATTCTATAGAAACCTTTACGTCCCTCGGCTAACTCTATTCCGTCAGCAATCATATCTACTTTCTTTGCACGGTGCATCATACTTCTTACGTTAGCTGCTTGTTGGATTCCGGATACTCCGTCTCTTCTGTCGTTTATTAATCTGCCGTCTTTAACCTCAAGACCGCCCATACTTTGATATTTCATTTTCATAATGTTCGATGTTTAAAACACAAAGATACGAAAAAAATTTTATTAGTTATATGTAGTGTTTGGGTAATACAATAC
>Ga0208814_1000486_pt1 | contig 24206 bp, 21 predicted proteins | sample MalvirAntarct_55_FD_184253 | JGI IMG/M metagenome (GOLD analysis project Ga0208814, IMG submission 184253) | Marine viral communities from the Global Malaspina Expedition - Malaspina viral metaG Antarct_55 (SPAdes) (version 2) | ecosystem: Environmental > Aquatic > Marine > Oceanic | place...
CCATACCGACTTCGAAAAAGGCTTTATTCGTGCCGAAGTTATTGGCTATGAAGACTTCATCGCCTATCGCGGCGAAGCTGGAGCAAAAGAGGCTGGCAAATGGCGTTTAGAAGGCAAAGAATATTTGGTTAAAGATGGCGATGTGATGCATTTCCGCTTCAACGTTTAAATGCTCTACAAGCCGTAGCAGTTCATGCGGCTCGCAATACAAAAAAGCCTCGGTTTTCACACCGAGGCTTTTTTGTTAGACCAGGCAAGCAAATACTTACTTGCTTGGTCGTGCCAACCATTCATGGCCTTTTAGCATCAAATTCCAATACACCATCGGCAGTATTGTCGCCTTCAGGAACCATTGACTGCGACGAGGCACTGCGGGATCCAATGGGAAGGTCGGCAATAGTTTTCCACCAAAACCAAACTCAGCCATCACCACTTTGCCTTTTTCCACGGTTAATGGGCAGGCGCCATAGCCATCATAAAGTGTCGACAACGGCTTACCAACGCGAAGAGCCAGTAGATTTTCTGCCACGATAACGATCTGCTTACGAACCGCCGCCATAGTTTTAGCGTTTGGTGCAGAGCAGGCATCACCAAGTGAGAATACATTGGCAAATCGCTGGCTTTGCAGGGTGTGCTGATCCACTTCACACCAGCCAGCAGCATTGGCTAGAGGGCTGTTGCGCACAACATCGGGTGAGCGCTGTGGCGGCACGGCGTGGAGCATATCGAAGCGCTTCTCCACGCGTGTGACTTCGCCATCAGCCCCAGTCACATCAAACCATGCGGTTTTAGCAGGACCATCTACTTTCACTAGCTGATGATTAAATGCCAAGTCGATGCCATAGCGCTCAACATATTGCATCAAAGGCGGGACAAACGTAGCAACACCAAAAAGCACAGCGCCGGCATTACAAAACTCCACCTTGATATTCGCTAAGCGGCCTTGCTTGAGCCAATGGTCGCAGGACAAATACATGGCTTTTTGCGGAGCCCCCGCACACTTAATAGGCATCGATGGCTGGCTGAAGATCGCGGTACCGCCCTTCAACTCCTGCACCAACTCCCAAGTGTAGGGCGCTAAATCGAAGCGATAGTTTGAAGTCACACCATTAGCGCCTAGTGTTTCCTCCAGGCCTTCAATACCAGCCCAGTGCAGCTCTAGGCCGGGGCACACAATCAGCTGCTGATAGCTAACTTCGCGGCCATCCGCCAGCGCCACGCGATTGCAGTCTGGAATAAAGCGCGAGGCAGCGGCTTGTAACCACTGCACACCCTTCGGTATGACCGACGCCGTGGTGCGTTCAGTATCTGCACTGTCATATGCGCCGCCACCGACTAATGTCCATGCGGGCTGATAATAGTGTGATTCGCTAGGTTCAATAATCGCGATACTCAATGATGAGTCGCGCTTCAATAAGCTGGCGGCAACACCGATACCGCCAGAGCCGCCACCGACGATGACCACATCAAAATCGGCTGAAATCGTGGCTGTTGGAGCGGCATCCGTGCTCGGCAACAAGCCCTGAGACTGCGCTAATTGATACACCGTTTGCGAGCGATTACCTGTGCGGCAATAAGCCAATACAGGCCCAGGCATAGTGCTGATTAGCTGAGCAAATGCACGCGCTTCGTCGAGGCCAATTTGACCTGGAACTAGAGGCAAATAAGCGAATTGAAGGCCAACCGCTTGCGCTGCTTGCGCTATATCGTGCTGGCTAGGCTGGGCATCGCCACCTTCTGCATCTGGGCGATTACAAATAACGCTGCGAAAACCAGCGGCGTAAATTTCACTTAGCTCATGAGCGGCTAATTGCTCGGAAACTGCCATTTCTGCATTCAGCTGTGTCCACGTACTCATCACCTTATCTCCCTTGGCTAGGTCGCTGTTACTGGGTACCGTGCCGCTTCATATCAGCTAGCACGCGACCACAGTACAGGCTCGACATGGTGTTCATCACTAAAATAACTTCCGCGCTGGCTAGGCTATAAAAGATGTACTTACCTTCGCGGCGGGCGTTTACTAAACCCTCTTCGCGCAATACCGCGAGCTGTTGTGATAGCGTGGGTTGGCGTATGCCACATAAGGCTTCAAGCTCGCCGACATTACGCTCACCCTGCGTTAGTTGGCAGAGCAAGAGCAGGCGATCTTCATTTGCCATGACTTTGAGTAAATTGCAGGCCTTGGTGGCGGAGTCGCGCAGCATCGTGAAAGCTTGCGGTGATAGATGAGTTTCCATAGCAACCTCATGAAGACGCCTAACAAACACTTTATTGACAAGTAGATTGTTCGTCAATAGTATCGAAATTTGTAGAATTTAAGGAACTCAAGATGTCTACTCAAGTCGCCTCATTTTTTGATACTGCAACCAGCACCGTTAGCTACATCGTTCATGCTGGAGCAGGAAGCGCCTGCGCCATCATTGACTCCGTGCTTGACTATGATCCGAAGGCGGGTCGCACGCACACTGAATCTGCCGATAAACTTATCGCCTTCGTCCACGAGCACACATTAACGGTGCAATGGCTGCTCGAAACGCATGCTCATGCGGATCACCTGTCGGCAGCTCCGTATTTACAGACGCATCTTGGTGGCACCATCGCCATCGGGGAATCCATTCGCCAAGTGCAGGGCGTGTTTCAAAAGATTTTTAACTTAGATGCTGATTTTGCCTTAGATGGCTCACAATTTGGTCATTTATTTCATCCCGACGAAAATTTTATGATCGGCGATATTCCAGCGCAAGCCATTCATGTGCCCGGCCATACACCTGCAGACATGGCCTATGTTATTGACAATAAAATAGTTTTTGTTGGCGACACACTGTTTATGCCCGATGTTGGCTCGGCGCGTTGCGACTTCCCCGGCGGCAATGCAAAAACACTCTATAAATCAGCTCAGCGCATTCTCAGCATGCCCGACGACACCCTCCTCTATATGTGCCACGACTATCCGCCAGCATCACGCGAGGCAAGCTGGGAAACGACCGTAGCCGATCAGCGCGCGAGCAATATCCATCTTCACGATGGTGCCACCGAGGCCGAGTTTGTCGAAATGCGCAGCAAGCGCGACGCCACACTGGGCATGCCAACACTGATTTTGCCCGCCATCCAAATCAATATTCGTGCAGGTCATTTCCCACCCACTGAAAATAACGGCGTTGCCTACCTAAAACTGCCACTCAACGCACTCTAAGGCGGGCTCTATGCGCCTACTGCCAGGCTGGCTACAACACTATCGGCGCGCCGATCTACGCGATGACGCCCTCGCCGGCACCATCACGGCAATTTTGCTGGTGCCTCAAGCGCTAGCTTACGCCCTACTCGCCGGCCTACCGCCAGAAGTCGGCCTCTACGCTAGTGTGTTGCCGCCGCTAATTTATGCCCTAATGGGCAGTAGCCGCACGCTTGCTGTTGGCCCAGTCGCAGTCGCTGCGGTCATGGTCGCTAGCGCGCTACAACAATTTGCCGATGGCGATAGCAGCCGCGCGCTCGCCGGCGCGCTTTGGTTAGCGCTGCTGTCGGGCGGATTTTTGCTGCTCTTTGGTCTACTGCGCTTGGGCTGGCTGTCATACTTCGTTAGTCATCCAGTGCTTAGCGGCTTTAGTACGGCAGCAGCGATCACTATTATTGGCACGCAAATCCCCGCACTTACGGGCGTCTCCGGCGATCGTCACGCCGCCTTTTTCGGCTTTATGGTCGATATTTTCCCTCGCCTAACTGGCACAAGCGCAGTTGTCGCTATCGCGGCCTGCGCCACCCTCGGGCTCTTGCTGGTTGGGCGCTATCGCCTCAGCGCTTGGCTTAGCGCCTTAGGCCTGTCCGCCAGCCGCTCCACCTTGGCAGTACGCATGATGCCATTAATCATCGTCGTGCTGGCCTTAGCCCTATCCGCTCATTTTGATGGCGCACAATATGTCGCCATCGTCGGTGATATCCCGCAAGGCCTGCCGCAACTATCTATCAGCTTTTTGTGGCTAGACGGCTGGACAGGATTGATCGGCTCGGCATTGCTTATCGCCATCATTGGCTATGTTGAAAGCCTCTCTGTCGCGCGTATTTTAGCGATACGCCGGCGCGAACGTGTTGATCCTGATCAAGAGTTGCTGGCACTTGGCGCAACCAATATCAGTGCTTCGCTGTGCGGTGGCATGCCTGTTGCCGGTGGATTTTCACGCTCGATGGTCAACTTCGATGCCGGCGCACGCACTCAGCTCGCCGCCATCATCACCGCCGCTTGGGTCGCGCTCGCTGCCTTTGCCTTGACCGATGCCTTAGCGCCATTGCCGAAGCTCGTGCTCGCCGCCATCGTCGTGGTTGCCGTAACTCAGCTCATCGACTTCAAAAGTATATTCAGCACCTGGCGTTATGATCGCCGCGATGGCATTGCTCAGCTCGGCACCATCATCGGTGTATTAGCATTTGGCATCGAACCCGGCCTACTTATCGGCATGGCGCTGGCCATTGGCCTCTACCTACAAAGTACCAGCGACCCACACATTGCTGTAGTTGGGCAAGTGCCAGGCACAGAGCATTACCGCAATATTAAACGCCACCAAGTCAGTACTTGGCCTGCGTTACTGCTCATTCGCATTGATGAAAATATCTACTTTGCCAATGCGCCTGCGATCGAAAGCCACCTCATGGATTTGGTCGCTAATACCAATGAGCTGAGAAATGTTGTGCTTGTTTTATCGGGCGTGGCCAAAATCGATGCTAGCGGCCTAGAGATGCTAGAAAGTATTTCTCACGGCCTAAAGGATGCTGGTGTTGTGCTGCATTTAGCTGAAGTGAAAGGCCCCGTAATGGACCATTTAGCGACCACCTCACTACTCAAAACTTTGACGATGGCGCGGGTACATTTATCGACGCAAGCTGCAGTCGATGCCCTAACGCAGAAAAAATCAGCAAACGCGTAGTTTTTAGCCAATTGATGCGTGCAGCGGCTTGACAGCATGCACGCTGAATCCTAACATTCGCCGCCTATTTGGCTACATAGCTCAGCTGGTTAGAGCACAGCATTCATAATGCTGGGGTCGCTGGTTCAAGTCCAGCTGTAGCCACCATCTATACTTCCAAAGATGTCCAAGGAAGTCCTAAAGCCCGCACAGTCTCTGACTCTGCGGGCTTTTTGTTGTCCGATATAATCCAAGCAAGTCCACTGGGAACCGCAATCTTTGGCGGTACTTATGTCGGTATCCCCCCAAGGTCTAGAGTAGTCATACCGTAACCCAGAGGCCACTTAGATGCCAAAACTAGCCCCACGTATCACAAACCTTTCCTGCCATAACGCCAAAGCCAATACCAATGGCTCTCCTCGAAAGCTCTCGGCCGGAGGAGGCATGTATCTATTTATAACGCCAAAATCTAAAACTTGGCGTATGGATTACCGCTTCATGGATAAGCGTCAGACAATAACCCTTGGCACATACCCCGCAATGAGCCTGAAGGCAGCTGAAATAAAGCGGGATGAGGCTCAGGCCTTACTTGCGCAGCAGCGTAATCCAATCGTAGAGCGAAAGGCCTCTGCCGCGATAGCTAGCGTTGCTGCCGCCAGCACATTCGAAGTGGTTGCAAGAGTTTGGTTTGAGCAGAGAAAGTCCTCATGGACAGCAGGTACTGCGGAGCGTGCAATCGGCAGGCTTGAACGCTTTTTATTTCCATACATTGGAAACCGGCCGATTGCCAATGTCACGCCACCAGAGATATTGGCATTGTTATTAAAAGCTCAAGAAAGCGGATCAGAAACTGCTCATAGAGTTCTCAGCCTAGCAAAACGAGTGTTTGAATTTGCAATCGCAACTTGTCAGACACGCTTTGACCCAACTATAGGTATACGCGGTGCGTTACCGAAACGTCAGACAATAGGTTTTGCGACAGTAACCGACCCTCGTCGTGTTAGCGAAATCCTTCAAGTAACGCATGGGTATACAAGAGGCACACCGGCTGTCACGGCCGCACTAAAACTAGCACCAATGTTGTTTGTCCGACCAGGAGAGCTACGACAAGCAGAGTGGGCAGAGATTGATCTTGAGAATGCCGTTTGGCGTATTCCAGCTGCTAAAATGAAAATGCGCATTGAGCACGTTGTACCACTATCCATCCAAGCAGTGGCAATACTGGAGGGCTTGCGCCCTCTTACGCAACGCAGCCGATATGTGTTTCCCAATGAGCGTAGTAGGGAGCGTCCTATGTCTGAGAATGCCGTATTAGCAGCATTGCGCACCTTAGGCATTCCAAAAGAGGAGCTCGTTGGCCATGGTTTCAGGCACATGGCAACGACACTGCTCAGGGAGTTGGGATTTCGTGATGAGCTCGTAGATCGCCAACTAGCTCATAAAGCAGGTGGAAGCCGAGCATTATCTAGATATGATTTTTCTACCTTCCTGCCTGAGAGAGTCATCATGATGCAGAGGTGGTCCGATTACCTTGAGCAACTACGACAAGGTATTACCAATGCAAAACAAACTATGACAAAAGAGTTCGCATGAAAACTATCAAAGAGCTGCACGACATGCCTGACAGCCCTGACCTTTCGGGGTGGAAGTTAAAAGAGATATTTACCCTAAATGAAGCAGCCATGCTGTGTGCGGCTATCGACCCTAATGTGTGCCGTAACGTTCAAGAGGCTTTGAATTTAGAACACCCTAATGCGGAGAGCGCCTCAAGCTTCTTAGAGTCTATTATCGAAGCGGCACTACTTAACAGAATACGGCTAATCACTGCTGAGATTGCCGTAAATGCCTTCATCCCAACTGGGATTAGAGGTGAAACTGAGTACTTTGAAACTCGGCAAGTAGATGTCACTAAACTAAATCCGTCGTTAGACCTTTGTCCCAGCTCTACCTTGTCGCTCGCTGCACTAAAAAAATGGGCTACTCGGCACGGCCTAGACTTTAAATTAGGTAAACCAAAATCACCATTCCATGATAACAACTGGCCCGAACCACTGGACTATGTAAGCGATCAATCCTACCGTACACCAGCACTAGACCTTCTCAACAAGCTCATTCATGAAAAATGGCGACTCTATGATCAACATGACCCCAGCACAGCCTCTCCTAAAACAGAATGCATGGAATGGTTGAGAGCGACCAACCTTGATCTGAACTTAAAACTTTCAGAAAACACTTTAATTTGCATAGATAGCATCGCTCGTCATCCATCTCAGAAAGGCGGCAACCATGCTGGCCGCAAAAAAAGCTCAACATCCTAAAAAAGTGGGTTAAGCCCACTTTGATCAGGCAGCACTAGGCTTTACAGACGGCATCCAACCCAACTCTTAACACCGCGTTGAACCCACCCTGGTTGCTTGGAGCCCAGATCGATAAACCACAATCCTCTGGCTTAGAACCAACTAACCAGAGGCAATATGAACAACACAAACAAACACTGCAATCCACTACCTGAAACCGGATTCGTTCGGCTTCCCGACATACTTGCCATCTACCCGATTAGCCGATCGGCATGGTGGGAAGGAGTTCGCACTGGTCACTACCCGAAAGCAGTAAAGCTCACAGCACGATGCACTGCATGGAGAGCTGAGGACATACGCGCATTGATTGCTCGCCCCTACCCACAGGAGCAGCGCCATGTCTGATAACTCGACTTCAACCGTACCAGAGCAACTTCGCTTGGCGATGGCACAACGCGGCATTGTCACTGAAGACGAAATAATGGCAACCGAAAGTATTCAGCGCTTCCATATCGTTGACGATAAAATCAGCTCTAAAAATGGATGGTATGTCCTACATCTAGAACCCCAACCTTGGGCCAGATTTGGATGTTTCAAGCGAGACATATCTGCTCATTGGAATGCCTGGCAACGCCCAATGATGAAGCCTGAGATGGCTACTCTCAGGCTTCGCTCTATAGCCATCAAGGAAGAGCTGAGTGCCGAGAGAGAACGTCAGCAAGCTATATGTAAATCCACTGCGAACCGAATTTGGGAGCAGTCACACGCCGCTCAGATCGATCATGCTTATCTTGTGCGTAAAGGTATCCATGCTTATGGCTTACGACAGCAAGGCGACGCACTAGTTGCACCCATCCGTAATCCGGATCAAGAGCTAGTTGGGCTACAATTCATCCAACCAGATGGAGCCAAAAAATTCCTAACTGGCACGCCAAAACGGGGAAACTATCTCAGCCTTCACTTTAAGACAGCCGCACCTGAGCGTGTCCTAATCTGCGAAGGTGTCGCAACTGGTGCCAGCCTACACGAGGCAACAGGAGACTCAGTTGTCGTCGCATTTGATGCAGGAAATCTACGGCCTGTCGCCCAGGCTATCCGCGCCAAGCTACCCAATACTGACATTATTGTCTGCGCTGACAACGACCATAAATCTGCCGAAAACAGAGGTGTTAGAGACGCTACTGCTGCCGCCAATGCCATTGGTGCGAGAGTTGCGACCCCCGTATTCCCTGCCGATAACGAGGGCAGCGACTTCAACGACCTACACAAACTCTATGGACTTGATGCCGTAAAAAATACAGTCAACAACGCTGTCGGTCTGCAACACACTACAGAGCTGCAGCCATTAAATGACGGTGATTTTCTAGTGAATCATCGCGGAGTCACCTTCAAAGGCAACGATGATCCGATCTGGATCTGCTCTCGCCTTGACGTCATAGCAAAGACAAGAGACTCATCATCTGCTGAATGGGGCAGACTGCTTGAATGGTACGACGATGACAAAGTCAGACACACATGGGCCATGCCTATGGAGCTATTGCAAGGCGACGGAAATGACTTTCGTAGAGAATTGTCCAGGCAAGGACTATCAATCGCTTCCAGCAAGAAAGCTCGGGATCTTCTATCCGTCTACCTGAACACATGGCGAGTAGACACACGTGCTCGGTGCGTAGATAAGCTCGGCTGGCAAGGCAACGTCTATGTCACACCGACTGAGTGCATCGGCCAAACTAACGAGGCTGTAGTCTTCCAAAACGCCCATGCTATTGATCCAGCATTCTCACAGTCTGGAAGTCTGGATACTTGGCGTAACACCATAGGCGCACTTTCAGCAGGCAATTCACGTCTGGTGTTTGCCCTATCAGTATCTTTCGCAGGCGCCCTAGCAGCAATCGCGGGTGAAGACTCTGGTGGTTTCCATCTGCGCGGCACTTCATCATCTGGAAAATCGACAGCTCTTAAGGTTGCTGCATCAGTGTGGGGAAACCCGGAAAAGTATCGTCGGCTTTGGCGAGCTACTGCAAACGGCCTAGAAGGTCTCGCATCGCTGCATAACGACGGCACCCTGATCTTGGATGAGCTTTCCCAGATGTCGCCGCATGAGGTTGGGGATGCAGCCTATATGCTTGCTAATGGTCAAGGTAAGGCACGTGCAGGTCGAACCGGCGCTGCAAAAGCAGCAGCACAATGGCGACTTCTCTTTTTATCTGCAGGAGAAGTGTCGTTGTCGACAATGATCGCTAGCGCCGGTAAAAGAACGAACGCTGGTCAGGAGATTCGTCTAGCAGATATTGCTGCCGATGCAGGTGTTGGCATGGGCGCGTTTGAAGTCTTGCATGATCTACCCAGCCCCAGCTCACTGGCAGACGCGCTGGCGGTAGCAAGCAGCAATAATCATGGTGCTGCAGGTATGGAGTGGCTGCATGTCATCGTTGAAAATAGATCAAGAATCGCCGAATGCCTCAATCCTGCAATCAAGCAGTTTGTAGAATGCGTTGCACCAGCTGAGTCTTCAGGACAAGTGCTTCGTGTGGCAAAGCGCTTCGGTTTAGTTGCGCAAGCAGGTGAAATAGCTTCTGCAAACGGCATTACAGGCTGGAAAAGAGGAGAAGCCCAAAATGCTGCAGCAAAGTGTTTTGCGGCTTGGTTGCATGGTTTTGGTGGCACAGAAAACCGTGAGGATCGAGCTATCATTAGTCAAGTTAGGGCATTTTTCGAACTACATGGCGCTAGCAGATTCGAAGAGGTTAATAACACCACCTCTGCACGAATTAATAACCGAGCCGGATTCATCCGCGAATCAGCAGGAGGGCTAGAGTACCTTGTACTACCTGAAGTTTTTAGGAATGAAATTTGCCAAGGCCTAAATCAGCAGGCTGTTGAGGAGTTCTTGCTTGCAAGAAAATGGATTAGCCCAGCCGCGGATAGAATCACGCAGAAGCCACGAATTTTGGCGGCTGGCGGACAGCCTCGCGTATATGTGTTCACTCACCGAATCTGGGACGATGAGGCAGAAGATGTTGAATTAGCGCCAATCACTTGATAACCGAAGGGGACACGCGTATTCGGGGGACAAGGCGCCACACCTAAGCTCTTGCATCCCCATACCGTACCCAGGCCGGGGATAATGTGGGGATGCAAAGCACCAGACACCACAAGGCATCCCCTCGATCCCCGAAGTCCCCTAGATATTCAATTTTCAACCAACTATCTGGTATAAGCATATGGGAGCCCTTGGCGCTCTCAGTGCTTGTCGTTCGGCAAAGCATTTCTAAATCCCTGCTTGGAGCACACCATGAACTCAGTCATTTCTCGCAATGATGACGGGCGTTATTGCCTGTCCGAACCTGTTACCAGCGACATAATTATCAATCTAGCACGCAACATTGTGGCCGAAGCGTTCGAACGCCCCGACAAACTAAACAGCCCAACCGATACACGCAATTTTCTAATCATGCAGTTGGCGTTAGAACAAAGCGAAGTGTTTGGCGTCGTATTTCTTGACCGCCAGCATCAGGTTATAGCCTTTGAGCGTATGTTCTTTGGCACCATCGATTCAGCCACAGTTCACCCCCGTGAGGTCGTCAAGCGCTGCTTAGAGCTAAACGCTGCTGTCGTAATTCTTACCCATAACCACCCATCAGGCGTGCCGGAGCCGAGCCCAGCGGATATCGCCATTACAAAGCGTCTGGTCAATGCCTTGGGCTTGGTCGATATCAAAATACTTGACCACATCGTTGTCGGTGGAGCTGAAACCGTAAGCTTTGCTGAACGTGGCTTAATCTAAGAGCAATTCAAATGACTTACTACGCAAAGCGACTTGGCGCAGAAGTACTAAAGGCAGCTCTCATAGCAATCATGGGTGTACTACTCAAGGAGCTAGCCAGCACCCTTAATCAGCGCATCGAAGATGACCAGGAGGATTGGCGATGATTAGCCGAATGCATCACGTGTTTAAAAGGGCCGCATTGATTGCGGCTTTGTTGTTTCTAAGCATGGGCTTTGTGAAATACGGAGTGTTGTTTCTTGTTGCAGCACAACTAGGCGGCTAAATCTTAGTCGCCTCACTCTGACATACGTCCGTTTACGGGGTGAGTAATGAATGAATTACGGCGATTTGTCGCCTATTACCGAGTCTCTACGGCGCAGCAGGGGCGCAGTGGTCTGGGGCTCGATGCACAGCGAAGTGCCATGGATAGTTTTCTGCTAGGCCAACAATCAACCAAAGTAATTGCTGAATATATCGAAATTGAGTCAGGACGGCGCAAGGATCGTCGTCAGCTACTATTGGCGATTAATCATGCTCGTGCCACAAAGTCGAGCTTGATCATCGCCAAGCTAGATCGGTTAGCACGCAATGTCAGCTTCACATCAGCGCTCATGGAGTCAGGCGTAGAGTTTGTTTGCTGCGACATGCCATCAGCAAATAAGTTCACCATTCATATCATGTCTGCCTTGGCCGAAATGGAGGCAGAGATGATTTCAGCCAGAACTAAGGCAGCTTTGATTGAAGCGAAAAAGCGCGGTGTCACACTAGGAAACCCACGGCTGGCGGAGTGCCGTGGAGATCCAGCTGCAGCTAGAGCCGCTTGGGTGGAGCAAGTTGATCGGCACGCCAAGTCGTATCTCGGCTTACTACTCGAAGCCGAGGAGCTAGGCATTAAAACACTGCAAAGTAAGGCGAACTTTCTAAACGAGCGCGGCGCACTGACTAAAGCTGGCCATCAATGGCGGTCAGGGTCGGTGCATAGACTACAGAAAAGGCTTGGACTCAAGAAATAAGTCAGACTTGGCACTAATAAATTTAGTGCCAAGTCTGACTATCCTTTTATAAGAATATCTATAGTTGTTATGAAAAACACTTCCATTAGCCAGTATAATAAACACTACCAGCAGTATATTACGCATGCGATACAAGCTAGCGCACAGTTATTGCATAAAAACATACAGAGTCAATCACCACAAGGACTAAAGAGTGATACATAAAATTTCAAAGATTCACATTATATATGTGACAGCAATTATATTTATAATTTTTGGATTGCTAAATTTTCTGCCAAAAAATGATGGTTACGGCACGGATGGAGATGATGTGTGTATAGGAATACACAAAATTTCCATCTCAAAGACCGGCGAGAAAAGCGACGATACAATCTCAGAAAGTTCAGCGAAAATCATGGCTGACTGGGCCAGCTCTTTTATGCATGAACATAAAGGCATTATGACAGAGTCTACTGAGAAGATTACATCTTGGAGCCTTAGGGAATACAGAAAAGGCTCATCCCCAGAGCGCACTCCAGACTCAATAATGCTCGAGTGTAGGAAGATTTTCGGAACAATAAAGTCAGATGCCGAATATAATCAAGTAAAAGCCAGTCTTACAGCAATACCACTTGATGAAAAAATAATGGCTAAAATATATGGCGCAGGTGGTGCGAAATATGGAGCATATGACTCCAATAATCAGTGTTGGATTGCTGACGACGAAGGCTACGGCTACTGCATGAAGGTTGGAAAGCTAGCTTACGACTCTAGTAGTAAACTATATAACTTCCTTGCAATAGGCTCAGCATATGACAAAGACACAAAGAAGTTAGATGGTGCCCATTCCAGGCTAGGTATTATTGAGGTTTTTGTTATTAGCGAGAAGGCTTCGGCAATATCAGTGATATCTTCAGGAAGAGGCTATATGTCTGGCAGCTTTGGATTGCCTGAAGACACATGGAGCCTGGAGAGAGTTGGTGATAACACATGGGGGTGGATAATGCCTCACAAGAACTCTATCCCAGACTATCAAGAGAGCTACTATAGAGTGCTAACACCAGCCGGAAGCTCATTTACTGAGTCACTAATTTTGTCTGGAATGTACCGCTTCGACGTTGCTGAAGGATGCTCTCATGACTGCGACCCTGTTAATACTGATATAAGCTCAAAAATTAGCTTCGATAAATCAAAATCAACAAATGGTATTTACGATGCTATTATTACCATAGACAGCTCGGAACCAGACGCCTACCTTAAAGGCACAACAATCAGATATACCTGGGGGAGCGAAGGCTATAAGGAGCCAAGCGACTCAATACTACTTAAAATTAAATCCAGGCCTGATACCTGGCCGATACTTGATGATTTATAATTAAGCTAATATTTTCACCACGCTAGGCGTATAAATACTTAGGGAATTACAAGCCAACAAGTGGCCTTATCAATCCAGATAAGGCCACTTGTTAATTTAATCAGAACAAGAAAGTAGTGCGCTATCCATACAACAGATGGCATCAACATGCATACATGATAGCTGCTAATTAGCGCTAGCAACTATCACCCGAGTCACTTTGGCTCTCGCGAAAGCTTGACCTGATGCTTAAAGTTATCACCTAACTGCAGAATTGCAGGTTTAGTCTTATCATATACCCTGAGAAAATCCTCAGCTTTAGCTGAGTATAAAAGCTTTGCTTGCGAATCTAAGGCCAACTTAGTACGCTCATAATCATCATCATTATACGTACTCAAAAACTCTGTCTTTTTTGGCATATTATAATGTATATATACTCTAACCAATGTATCTATACCATTTACTTTAGTCATAGCAGACCCATTATCCTTTGCATATAATGTATTATATACTAACAGTCCATTCTGACCTAGATCAGCCACTCTATAATCACTTTTTAGAACCGTTAAGTATGACAAAGTTCCACCATTTGCCATGCAGAGGAAAACATAAGAGTCACTAAAATCAATCTCTAGCTTTGGGCAAACAAAGTATACTTTTGAAATATTATTGTCATTTGCTTTATCGATATATTTATCGTATTCGGCCTTTTCAGCCACATACCTCTTCACAAATGCCGAGTGATTTTTCACTTTAGACGATAATGAACGGCAGCTACTATCTACGCAAATTGATTTTAAGCCTGCTGATATATTTTCACTGATAAGCCTTAGCCTATCTAACTCCAACTTCTGATACCCATTACTTTTAGCTAGCAATATCAGCTCATCAAGATTCATCTGTATCCCAGCAAGGCCATTGATACTAGGCTCTTGCGCATATTCATCAATCAAACTCTTTATCTCACTCTCAGCCGAGTCTCTAAAATCAGCAGATTTTTTTATTGAAACTAAAAGACTAGCCAGAGCGACAATGGCGATAAGCAATACTATTGCCGACAAAATAACTATAGCATTTTTATTTTTCTTACTTATTTTTTCTAATTTCATTAAAAAACATCCTTATTATATGCAGGCCTACTTAAAAGTATTCCGCCCAAGTGAGAGCGCTCATCGCCGGAGGGTAGTCAAATTAATATTGCAAAAATCATACTAACATGTGGCCCGATGAGTGATAGAGCCAGCATCGCTGCTTAACCCTTAGAGGCCACTTAGATGCCAAGTCTTACCTCGGCTTACTACTCGAAGCCGAGGGACTAAGCGCTAAAACACTACAAGGCAAACCTTCTAAACGAGCACGATGCACTAGCTCAAACTAGCAATTAATGGCGGTTAGGATCGGGACATCGATTACTGTAGATTAAGACTCAGAAACTGAGCCTTAATTGGTTTTGCTAAAAAGCTTAGCGGTAGCTTTGCCATGAGTAAGCCTAGGTGCTACTCGCCGGCTCAACACGCGTACCGATCGTGGCTGAGCATTTGTTAAAAACATCAAAAAGTGACATTTGTTCTTTGCCCTGTGTGACTAAGCGTAAAGTTGAAATCGTAATGCTCAAAGCATGGTGCTGAGCGTCACTCATACCTGACAAAAGCATTGCATCCATTTCTGCCCCAGTAATTGCATTAACAGCTTCATTTGGACTTAGGCCTGAATAAATTGACTTTCCTACCAGCTGTGCGGCAGCAACAATCATAAAGTTGCAAGCAGTATCACCTTCAGCACCAAACTGCTTGTAGCCCTGTGGCGAGTCCACAAACTTAGCCACTAGCAGCCCGAGAGACAGAGTCAGCCCTCCAATTATGGCAAGTGTGCGTACCGATATTAGCTTTCCGCCAATTAATTCTGACCAAAAACTAGGCTTAATACCATCCATGATTTTCATGCTCCAAAGAATACTTCATATATGCTAAATCTAGAACTAGACTAGCACCAAGTAAAAGATCACTGCATCGCTAAATGAGAGAGTCATAATACTATTTATCGGAATCTAGTGCTCAGACTAACGTAGTAATTATGCTTCTTCATTATATATTAATGTAAATGGCGACACTATTTTATGACTCTGCGCAACACATCTGTATTCTGCAACGCTCGATCCTAGAGACTGATCTATCCGCCTTCTTACCTTTAAACAAATCAAAATCGAGCGTAAAAAATCTCATGAGCAGCTTTCTTTTGGTTCGACGAACAGTTCGTCGCTATGAACTAAAATATAGTCATAAGGGATTAGCCATTGGGGCAATCCATACTTTCACTTCGGTTAGGAAGATAGACATGATTTCCGAGACACTACAAAACAGGTTGCAACGCCTAAGCTGGGATCAGCGGCGCACATTGAACTTTCTTGGCACATAGGCCAACAAGTATGACTATATTTTTCACCCCGATGGTCGATCAGTCGCGGCTTTAGTTGCTACTGCGCTTGATTGTCACATCAGCACAGCTTATGACCTCATTACGTCACTACAGGCAGAGTACTTTCTGCTGACAGAGCCACACCCTGATAACTATCGCCGAAATCGTAACCATGGTTACTGCGTGTGTTTGTTGATAGAGCGTGAAGTACTTCAAGAAAGTGTTGCTCAGGCCATTTTATTACACCCGCCTAAGGCGGATCGCTGGATGGGCTTTGACCCACTACAGCGCGCTTTGGCACAGCATTTAGACGCAGCAACATAAAGACCCATATCTTTTAGTACCAACTTAAGTCGCTGTTAACACATATCAACCCAAGCAGACTTAGTCATATACTTGGGTTAGCTTTGGCGTAGCAAGCCAAGACTAATTTAATGCACCAAGCAAATAGCTCACCTCCATGCGGACCTTTCATTAGCACCAATTTTGAAGTACTCAAGGGCATCGTCGTAGTGTGATGAGCAGGCGTGCGCTTGTACACCACCCAACTTTGCTATTTGGTCATATCCAATAGCCTCAAAGACAGCTGAAAGTGCTTTGACTCCATGTATTGAATGGATAGATGCAGGATCAAATTTTGCGGCAGGCTTTTTGCAATCCGGATTTATGCAGGTATGAAGCCTACAATACTGGCCGATATCAGATTTTGGTAATGCACAATCGTTTCGCTGGCAGCAGAATGCTAACTTTGCTTCTTTAAGTGCGAGTAAGTGTGTTGATTGCTCGCTTTCTGAAATTAAGCCGGCAGCCACTGCTTTATCCATATTTTTTTCTTCATTCTGTAATGCTGTAAAGTACAAGTAATCTTTCGTGCTTTTAGCCTTCTCGATCGCCTCTTCATTGAACTGCGTATCCTTCCTTAGTTCTGTCGTCAGGCTGTCTGCTAACGTGTGCACAGCGGCGACTCCTGCCACCACTACTTTCAAGGCATTTAACGCTCTAGCTCCTAAAGTGCTCGAGTCTTCAAGCTCTTCAAGATCTCTTTTTGAGTTAAGTAATTTTACTTTTGCCTTCTGAAGTATCTCCAGTGCCATTAGCCTTCTAGCAGGAGTCAAGTTTTCCATTTCGAAATCCGATAAATCACACAATTTACTTATAGCGCCTGAGTAATTACCTCCTGAAACCACGGCCGGATGGTTCTTGTTTTTAATAGCTTCCATAATTTTAATCGCAACAAACGCTGCAACTAAGCTACCGGGACCAAGGATAAAAAATAGCACTACTGAAATGAGTATGAAAACAGGCCAGTTAAACCCTTGCTTCGAGTGCTTTTGCTTTGACTGAGCCAGCTTATTGCTTTCAAGTTGCCATGAAGCTTTTAGATCACTTAGTGCGTTACTGATTTCACTCATTTTGCGCCTTGATATTTTGAAATTTACGAGCCGCCACTTATATCGCATGTTTTGCGGATGTTAAAGTGACTCTTACTATGATCTCAGTAATTGCTATGGAGCTTTTCAGAGAACCAATCCAGTGGTGGTCAAGCCCCAAGTGATTCGCAATAGACCTTCTGACTCCGGCTATCCAATTTTTTACGGTATTGTTAACGGTAGATGATATTTTTCTTTACAATCATCAGTAGATTTTGAAGTTGATTGCTGGTTATTTGTGGTGGCAGCTGTAGCCACCATATCGCCGTCATGGCACGCTCAAAACCAGCCTTAGTGCTGGTTTTTTGCTTTCTGGGATTACTGTTTATGCACGCTCGTTGGCTGGCACTACTACTTCCGCTTTTGCTGACATTGCCAGCGTGTGGCGAAGCTAAGTCTACGTATAGCGCCGAGACGGCTGCTCAGCCCGCCGGTCGCGTCATCAAAGTAGCCGATGGCGATACGGTGACCATTCTCACTGCAGACACGCAAAAACAGCGCATACGCCTAGCTGAAATCGACACCCCTGAGCGCGGCCAGCCCTGGGGTAATAATGCCAAACGTGCTTTGTCTTCAATGGTTTATGGCCGCGATATTAGCTTGAAAGTACTCGACATTGATCGCTACGGCCGCGTAGTGGCCACGGTCTATGTCGATGGTTTAGATGTGAATGCCGAATTAGTGCGCCAAGGCCATGCTTGGGTGTATCGCCAATACTTGAAACGACCCGAACTAATACAGATCGAAGATGATGCCCGCGCCAATCATCGTGGCTTATGGGCATTGCCAGAGTCTGAGCGCATGCCGCCTTGGCAATGGCGCAAGCTCAAGCGAGAACAGCACAAGCAGTAAACACATAAAGTACGCAATAAAAAGCCCACGATGTGGGCTTTTTATTTCAACTAACTATGCCGAACAACTTACTCAACGTTATTGGCACACTCAGCAGCAGCTGCATCAAACTTGCAGCGAACCTTTTTCAATAAGTTCAACATCTTCTTATCGTAGAAGCCCTCTTTGGTCATTTGCACACGTGCCTCAGTCATCATCAACGTGTACTTGGCCTTGTCTTCAGCCGTGAGGTCTAGCCAGTATTTTTCAGCAATACCGTCCTCAGCCTGCTGAATGGTGCGCTGCGCGGTATCAAGCTGCGTCAAAATATATTTACGTGACTTGGCACCAAAGCCAGCAGGGAAACGATCGGGGCGGATGATCAAGTTGCCAGTCAGCTGTACTAATGGGAAACGATAAATCGCACCTTTTGTGCCCAAGCCTTTGTACATTTCGAATGGTTTAAACGCGATACCTGGCGCCACCACGATATCAACCTGACCATTGTTAAATTTGGTGGTGAAGTTGGTGATGTCGGAAGCAACTGGCTGTGCGCCAAGTTGTTGCACCATGCGCGCTTGTGATTTATCGAAATCTAAAACGGCAATTTTCTTACCAGCAGCTTTTTCAATCGAATTGATCGCACGGTCACGCACAAAAACATAGGCTGCGCCCAATGGGAAGATACCCACTACTTCATATTGGCCAACCACCATGGATTTTTCGCTAGCCGGTGAGGCTAGGACTTGCAGCACAGTGCGCAAGTGGTCGTATGAAGGCACGGCACCGATGGAGTCAATACTGCCGACATAGGCGTTGTATTGGCGACCACGCAGGCCTGTAATGCCAACGCCGTCGCACTGACCAGCCTTGAAGTCTTCCGCGGCTACGCGCTCGTCGGTATATGCCTTCAGCTCAATTTTGGCACCCCATTGTTTCGCCGCTAAGGCGTAATCCTTAGCTAGTGCGTAAGCAGCGCCTTGCGCGCCAATAGGGTCATACATACATAAGGTCTGGGCTTGGGCCTGCGCAGCAGTACTAAGTGAAAGCGCAGCCACCGAGGCCAGCATTATTTTCTTCATAATAATCTTCCTGATTTTATTGTTATCAGCTCATCTCACGAGTCGCATGGACCTAGCCTATTCCATAGACGAGCAAAACCCCATAGCCTTAGGCCTACCGATTGTCTGAATATAGGCGGATGTATGTATCAACTGTTTGGCATTGACGTGTCGCCCTACTCAGTAAAAGTGCGGGCACTACTTCGTTATAAAAACCTGCCGTATGAGTGGTTGGTGCGCAATAAAGACAATGAACCGGCCTTTCGCGAAAAAGCTAAGCTGCCGATCATTCCATTGCTAGTCACGCCAGCTGGCGACAGCCTGCAAGACTCCACGCCAATCATGAATTTTCTTGAGCAAGCGCATCCTAGCCCTAGCGCCCAACTTTCCGACCCAGCGCTGAATTTTCTTGCCTACGCGCTCGAAGAAGCCGCAGATGAATGGCTTATTAAGGCCATGTTTCATTACCGGTGGAATTATGAAGCCGATCGCATAGATGCATCACGTCGCATCGCGATTGCCAGCCTTGGGCCAGACCAAGACCCAACTGCCTATGCTGAAAAAATAGCGGCTTTTTTGATGACGCGGCGCGAACCTTTGGGCTGCACTAGCGATAATGCTGAGGCCATTGAGGCTCAGTTAGATGAGACGGCGCTCCGACTTGACCAACATCTAGGCGAGCATCGCTTTATTTTTGGCGACGCGATCTCCTTTGCCGACTTCGGCCTTGCCTGCATTTTTTATGAGCTGCTCACTGATCCAACACCGCGTGCGCGCTTAGCTAAATTGAAAAATATTCATCGCTGGGTTGATTCGGTAATGGCTGGCGCAGATAACCATGTTGGCGATAACACGCCATGGTCGAAACTAGCCTCAACTCTGACGCCGCTTTTAGACCACTTGCTGCTGCACACTTACTTGCCATGGGCTCGCGCTAATGCTGCTAACGGCGAGACCTTTACAACTCATATTCAAGGCCATGAGTTTACCCAGCCGGCACAGAAATATCCCGCCAAATCGTGGCAGGTACTTTTGCAACGCTGGCAGGCACTGAGCAATGAAGAACGCGCAAGCGCCAACAGTCATCTCAACGGTCTAGATGAGGCAATGGCTTAATTTTAGACAAAAAAAGGGGCGACTTACGTCGCCCCAAAAAGGGTATTACCATTCAGAACACGCGGGCTTACGCAGCGCGCTTTTCACCTTTAGCAACTAACTCGTTGAACAGCTTTTGCACGTCGGCCAGCAGTTTGTCGAGTTCAGCTTTGGCATCAACAGAAGCCAACTTACCTTTCAATTCCAGTGCTTTAGCTTTCAGCTCTTCAGTTTTTGCTTTCACATCAACCGATTGCAGTTTGTCAGCTTCAGCTTTAACGTCGATAGCAACTAGCTTTTCTTTCACTTCTAGTGCTTTTGCTTTCAGCTCTTCAGCTTTAGCATTGAAGTCGATAGCTTGTAGCTTTTCGCCTTCGCTTTTCAGCACTTCGATTAAGCCCAAGCCGGCCATTGCGACTTGACGACCAGCATCTTTAACACGCACTAAAACGTCTTGCTGTTCGGTAACGATATTTTTGAGTTCGCCCATGATAAATCTCCTATTTCACACGATGGTTGGTAGTGGAGATCTATGCCTTGCTTGCGCCGGCCGATCTCCTTGGTAGCCATCATAGGGAAGTGCCTAGAAAATGAACGCAAATATTGTCGGACAATCTTACCACTATAGCGAATAATTTGTGACTCATTGTTCACAAAAAAGCCCGTCACTGGCCAAACACCATGTGACGGGCTTTTGTTGACCAAGCGCTTAACGCTCAGCCATGCAAGCGAAGCTTATTTAGCAGCAGCTAGCGACTTCATGATCTCAGCACGGGCGGCATCAGCATTTTCCCAGCCCATGATTTTCACCCACTTACCAGCTTCTAAATCTTTGTAATGGGTAAAGAAATGCTCGATCTGGCGCAGTAAAAGCTCAGGCAGATCACTGTGCTCTTTCACTTCTTTATAAAGTGGTGACAACTTGTCGTGCGGTACAGCGATCAATTTCGCATCGATGCCCGACTCATCTTCCATCATCAGCATGCCTACTGGGCGAGCACGAATAACAGCGCCTGGCACGACGGGATGTGGAGTCACGACCAATACATCTAGCGGATCGCCATCTTCCGATAGCGTGTTAGGAATATAGCCGTAGTTCGCTGGGTAAAACATTGCGGTGCCGATAAAGCGGTCGACAAATAGCGCATCTGCGTCTTTATCGATCTCATATTTGATGGGCGCGTAATTGGCAGGGATCTCAATGACGACGTAGATATCATTGGGCAAGTCTTTACCAGCGGGGATTTGGGCGTAGCTCATAGCAGGCGGTCTCGAATGGGCGAAAAACGTGCGTATTATAGCCCGCTTACAGCACTTTCGTGCAGCCTTCGCCGACCGCTCAGACGATTTGCGCAGTGACAGTGGTCTAATATGGTAAAAAGATAATAGTTTTTTGAACTTAGGGTCGCCATGCACGCAGCGTCATCAATTATCTGGCTTCTCGCCGCCGCACTTATCATCGTGCCACTTTCACGCCGACTAGGCCTGCCCTCGGTTATCGGCTATATGATCGCTGGCATGCTCATCGGCCCGCATATTATCGGCATCATTCATGACACCAACGGCGTCATAGAAATTGCTGATTTCGGCATCGCCATGCTGCTGTTTTTGATCGGCATTGAGCTTGAGCCCAGTCGACTCTGGGTTTTACGGCGCTCGGTATTTGGCCTTGGCAGCGCACAAGTGCTGCTCACCGGCAGCGCTATCGCGCTGGTTTGCTGGCTGATGGGCCTAAGCCCGATAGTTAGCGCAGTCATTGGTGCCGGCCTGGCCATGTCTTCAACGGCGTTTGCCCTGCAGTTACTCGCTGAAAAAAACCAACTCAGCGCCCAACACGGCCGCCAAGCCTTTGCTATTTTGCTGTTTCAAGACATGGCAGTAATCCCTCTGCTCGCTATCATTCCCATGCTTTCTGGTGATGCTGCCGAGATGATTAACAGCCCTCAGCTAGTGCCTGTTGTCGCGGTATTTTCTGCGCTGTTTTTCGCCAGCCGATTTCTGGTCCGGCCCATCTTTCGCTTCATTGCAAATAGCGAAACGCCCGAGCTATTCACCGGCATGGGCCTATTCATCATCGTAGGCATGACGTGGCTGATGACCGAAATCCACTTATCGGCATCGTTAGGTGCATTTGTTGCCGGCGTTTTACTCGCCGATAGCGAATACCGTCATGAATTAGAGGCTCAAATCCAGCCATTCAAAGGCCTGCTGCTTGGGCTCTTCTTCATGACGGTTGGCATGACAGCCAACCTGCCATTGCTGGGCCGAGAGGCGGCCGTCATTGTGCTCGGTGCCGCAGCATTAGTTCTGCTCAAGGGTGCCATTCTTTGGCTCTTGGCTAGACTCAATGGCAGCGACAACAAAGCCGCAGTTCGTCTTGCCGTCACACTGCCGCAGGGCGGCGAGTTTGCCTTTATTGTTTTCACTACTGCCGTAACAGCCGGTCTGCTCGACCGACACCTGGGTGAAATGCTAGTGCTTGCGGTCACGCTCTCCATGGCCATGACGCCAATCGGCTTCTTGCTTTTGGAGCACGTACTTGAGCCCCGATGGGGAGTGCAACAAGAGCGTAGCTACGATGAAGTGCCCAATGACAATAAACATGAAGTCCTAATTGCTGGCTTTGGCCGCGTTGGACAAATTGTTGCGCGTGTACTGCGCCTGCATCACATCCCATTTGTTGCTTTAGAAAGTAACGCTCGGCAAGTCGACTTCGTGCGTCTATTTGGCAATAAAGTCTATTACGGCCGCCCAGATTCACACGCACTACTACTTGCCGCGGGAGCAGCCAAAGCCAAAGTTATTGTGCTCGCCATTGATGACGTAGATGAGTCTGTGCATACCGCCAAGCTGATACGCCGCCACTTCCCCAATACGCCCATTTATGCTCGCGCACGCGACCGCATGCACTCTTACCGCCTGATGGATATTGGCGTTAACTTGATACATCGAGAGACTTTTGCCAGCAGCTTGGAGCTTGCTAGTGATGTCTTGCAAGAGATTGGCTTTAGTGAGGGCGATGCCAAGGCTGGCGTGAAGCGCTTTCGTGAGTACGATGAGGATTTGCTGCTACGCCAGCAAGCCATCTACCAAAATGAAGCCGAGCTGGTCGCCAGTGCGAAACAGTCGATACGGGAGCTAGAAGAGCTTTTTGCTAGCGATGCGCGCGCCGCCAAACGGCGCAACACATCGGAGCAAAATGACGAAGCTACTTAACGTAGTAAGTCTGCAGAGGTGGGAAGCCGTTGAACTCAACCGAACTGTATGAGTTGGTGTAAGCGCCCGTGGTCAGCCAATACAGGCGATCACGCGGAGCCAAGCTCATGGGCAGATGATAGCCAACATTTTCGTACATGATGTCGGTGGAGTCGCAAGTTGGACCCGCCAGCACTACGCTACCTTCTTTGTTGTCGCTCTCATCCATTTTTTCAGTGTAGATGGGGTATTTGATCGACTCGCCCATGGTTTCCATCAGACCTTGGAAAAGACCGACATCGGTATACACCCAGCGCTTTAAGTCGGTACGCGACTTACGCGAGATCAGCACCACTTCCGAAACCAGCACACCAGACTCACCGACCAGTGAACGGCCTGGTTCAAGGATGATTTCTGGAGCTTCATCGCCGTAGTCATCATGCAAATAGCGCAGGATTTCTTGCGCATAGATATTGATCGGGTTGACCTCGGAAATATAGTTAGCAGGGAAGCCGCCGCCCATATTGATCATTTTCAACTCGAGGCCTTCTTCGAACTTCATCCAGTCGAACATATACTTCACTTTCGACAACGCGGCATCCCAGACTGCGATGTCTTTTTGCTGCGAGCCGACATGGAAGGAAATGCCGTAAGGGATCAAGCCTTGGTTTTTCGCTTGCACTAACAAGTCGATCGCCATATCAGGGTGGCAACCAAACTTACGCGACAATGGCCATTCGGCGGTCTCACCACCTTCTACCAAGATGCGCACAAAAATTTTCGAGCCCGGAGCGTACTCAGCAATGTTCTGCAAATCGGCTTTCGAGTCGGTAGCAAATAAGCGAATGCCTTGCTCATAGGCCCATTTCACG
>Ga0208814_1000487_pt1 | contig 24134 bp, 21 predicted proteins | sample MalvirAntarct_55_FD_184253 | JGI IMG/M metagenome (GOLD analysis project Ga0208814, IMG submission 184253) | Marine viral communities from the Global Malaspina Expedition - Malaspina viral metaG Antarct_55 (SPAdes) (version 2) | ecosystem: Environmental > Aquatic > Marine > Oceanic | place...
ACGGACCCTACTGTAAATTGGTATTACCACTTTACAGATAGAGTAACCAAACAAGAAGAGGACTAGTTAATGCGGTCTCCGTTTATCTGCTCATCACCGGTCCGCCCGGGCCCCCATTTGCTCATTTCGACCCTGGGAGCCTGACATGTCTACCGGACTGCTCGCCCTGTTTGCCTTTACCCCGATCCTGCTGGCCGCCGTTCTGCTGATTGGCCTTCGCTGGCCGGCCAGCCGCGCCATGCCGGTTGTGTTCTTGTTCACTGCCGCCATTGGCTTGTTCATCTGGGACATGAGCTTTACCCGGATCATCGCCTCAACCCTGCAAGGCCTGGTGATCACGCTGGGACTACTGTGGATCATCTTCGGCGCGATCCTGCTACTGAACACTCTCAAGCATTCGGGTGGCATTACCGCCATTCGGGCCGGTTTCACCACCATTAGCCCGGACCGTCGAATTCAGGCCATTATCATTGCCTGGCTGTTCGGCTGCTTTATCGAAGGTGCCTCTGGCTTTGGTACTCCCGCAGCAATTGCAGCACCGCTGCTGGTTGCGGTGGGCTTCCCGGCCATGGCAGCGGTTTTGATGGGCATGCTCGTGCAGAGCACGCCAGTGTCCTTCGGCGCGGTCGGTACGCCGATCATCGTTGGTGTGAATAGCGGACTGGACACCGCCTCCCTCGGCGCACAACTCGCCGCACAAGGGTCCAGCTGGCCAATCTTCCTGCAGCAAATCACCAGCAGCGTCGCCATTACCCACGCCATTGTCGGCACGGTCATGCCGTTGATCATGGTCTTGATGCTGACGCGCTTCTTCGGCAAGGAAAAAAGCTGGAAAGCCGGATTCGAAGTGCTGCCTTTCGCACTCTTCGCGGGGCTGGCCTTCACCCTGCCCTATGTCGCCACCGGCGTATTCCTTGGCCCCGAGTTCCCGTCGCTGCTGGGCGGCCTGGTCGGCCTGGCGATCGTCACCACCGCCGCGCGCTTCAAGTTCCTGGTGCCGAAAACCAACTGGGATTTCGCTGCCGCAAAAGATTGGCCAGCGGAGTGGATCGGCACTATCGAGATGAAGCTAGACGACCTCGCGGCACGCCCGATGAGCGCTTTCCGCGCCTGGCTGCCCTACATCCTGGTCGGCGCAATCCTGGTGATCAGCCGTGTCTTCCCGCAGGTCACCGGCGCGTTGAAATCCGTGTCGATCGCCTTCGCCAACATTCTCGGCGAGACCGGCGTCAGCGCCAGCATCGAGCCGCTGTACCTGCCTGGCGGGATTCTGGTTGCCGTTGTACTGATCACCTTCTTCATCCATGGCATGCGCGCCGCCGAACTCAAGGCTGCAGTGAAGGAATCGAGCAGCGTGCTGCTCAGTGCGGGGTTCGTGCTGCTGTTCACCGTGCCGATGGTGCGCATCCTGATCAACTCGGGCGTCAACGCTGGCGACCTTCCAAGCATGCCCATCGCCATGGCGCGCTATGTGGCTGACAGCGTAGGCGGCATCTACCCGCTGCTGGCCCCTACTGTTGGCGCGCTGGGAGCATTCCTTGCTGGCTCGAACACTGTTAGCAACATGATGTTCAGCCAGTTCCAGTTTGGTGTTGCACAGTCGCTGGGCATTTCCGGCGCGATGGTCGTGGCCATCCAGGCCGTGGGTGCCGCCGCCGGCAACATGGTGGCGATCCACAACGTGGTTGCCGCCTCGGCCACTGTCGGCTTGCTGGGTCGTGAAGGCGTCACCCTGCGCAAGACCGTTTGGCCTACGCTGTACTACGTGCTGGCCACCGGCCTGATCGGCATGATCGCGATCTACCTGCTTGGCGTGACGGACCCGCTAGTCGGCGTCTAACGCGGCCTCTGACCATTGCCTCGGGAAACACCCGGGGCAATGGCGTTTGGAATCATGTCCTGACCTCTCCATCGCCCGACCCGGTGATCAGAACAGCTGTAAATCGAACACCGCCTTCGTCGATGACGGGCGCTCCGAGACTTATCTCGTTTCAGTCGGTGAGAACATAAGATGATCATTTCTGCTTCCACGGATTACCGCGCTGCCGCAAAACGCAAACTCCCGCCGTTCCTGTTTCACTACGTCGATGGCGGCGCCTACGCTGAGTACACGCTGCGGCGCAACGTCGAGGATCTGGCAAGCATCGCCCTGCGCCAGCGCGTGCTGCGCAACATGTCGGAACTCAGCCTGGAAACCCAGCTGTTCGGCGAAACCCTGTCGATGCCGGTTGCCCTCGCCCCGGTCGGCCTGACCGGCATGCTCGCTCGCCGTGGTGAGGTGCAGGCCGCTCGTGCGGCTGACAAGAAAGGAATTCCCTTTACCCTGTCCACCGTATCGGTCTGCCCGATTGAGGAAGTCGCACCGGCAATCAAGCGGCCGATGTGGTTTCAGCTCTATGTGCTGAAGGACCGCGGCTTCATGAAGAACGCGCTGGAGCGTGCCAAGGCCGCCGGCGTTACCACACTGGTCTTCACCGTCGATATGCCCACCCCCGGCGCCCGCTACCGCGACGCGCATTCCGGCATGAGTGGCCCCAACGCCAACGTACGTCGCATTCTGCAGGCTATGACACACCCCTTCTGGGCCTGGGACGTCGGACTGCACGGCAAACCGCACGACCTCGGCAACATCACCACCTACCGCGGACACACTACCGGGCTGGAAGACTACATCGGCTGGCTTGCCGCCAACTTCGATCCATCGATTTCGTGGAAGGATCTGGAGTGGATCCGCGAATTCTGGGATGGCCCGATGGTGATCAAAGGCATTCTGGACGCCGATGACGCCCGCGACGCCGTGACCTTCGGGGCAGACGGCATCATCGTCTCCAACCACGGCGGGCGTCAGCTCGACGGCGTTCTGTCCAGTGCACGTGCGATGCCGGCGATTGCCGACGCGGTCAAAGGTGACCTGAAAATCTTAGCCGACTCGGGCATCCGCAGCGGTCTTGACGTTGTGCGCATGATCGCCCTTGGCGCGGATACCGTGCTGCTCGGCCGCGCCTTCGCGTACGCGCTGGCGGTAGACGGCGAAGCCGGTGTAAGCAACTTGCTCGACCTGATCGAAAAAGAAATGCGTGTTGCAATGGTGCTGACCGGCGCCAAGACCATCAGCGAGATCAGCACGGATTCGCTGGTACGCGAGGTTGATCACTATCAGACCAGCCGCCACGTCGACTGAGCCTGGCTGATCCCATCGAGAAGGCCGCCGGCATTCGCCGCGGCCGCTACCTCCCGGAGCCCGAAATGAACGCGCCTGCCGCTCTACCGACCGACTTTCTCGCCGCTGTCGAAAAGCTGATTCCGGCTGAGCGACGCTTCGACGACCCTCTTTCAACGCTGGCCTTTGGCACAGACGCCAGCTTCTACCGGCTGATTCCCAAGCTGGTGGTACGGGTCGAGTCTGAGATGGAGGTGGTGGGACTGCTCAAGCTGGCTCACAGCCAACGGGTACCCGTGACCTTCCGGGCGGCGGGCACTAGCCTATCCGGCCAGGCGATTTCCGACTCGGTACTGATCGTACTGGGCGACAACTGGAACGGTCGCGAGATACGCAACGGCGGCGAGCAGATACGCCTTCAACCCGGCGTAATTGGCGCCAATGCCAACGCCATACTGGCGCCGCTCCAGCGCAAGATCGGCCCTGATCCGGCCTCGATCAACGCCGCAAAAATCGGTGGCATCGTCGCCAACAACTCGAGCGGCATGTGCTGTGGAACAGCGCAGAACAGCTACAAGACTCTCGCCGGCCTGCGCCTGGTGCTTGCAGATGGCAGCGTCGTCGACAGCGAAGACGCTACCAGCGTCGAAGCTTTCCGCCAAAGCCACGCGGCGATGCTCGACCAGCTCGCCGAACTCGGCCGCACCACCCGCGCCAACACCGAACTGGCGGCGAAAATTCGCCACAAGTACCGGCTGAAGAACACCACTGGCTTCTCACTCAATGCGCTAGTCGACTACGACGAGCCACTCGACATCCTCAACCACCTGATGGTTGGCTCCGAAGGCACACTGGGTTTCATCAGCGCAGTGACCTACGACACCGTGCCCGATCACCCGCACAAAGCCAGCGCGCTGGTTGTCTTTCCCGACGTAGAAACCTGCTGCCTCGCCGTACCCGTACTCAAGCAACAGCCGGTGTCGGCAGTGGAACTGCTTGATCGCCGCAGCTTGCGCTCGGTGGAGAACAAGGCCGGCATGCCGGAGTGGGTCAAGCAACTGTCGGCCAACTCCTGCGCGCTGCTGATCGAATCCCGCGCAGCCAGCGGGTCGCTGCTGCACGAGCAAATCAACCAGATCATGGTCTCGATTGCTCATTTCCCGGTGGAGAAACAGGTCGATTTCAGCGAAGACCCGGTCGTCTACAACCAGCTCTGGAAAATCCGCAAGGACACCTTCCCAGCGGTCGGCGCGGTGCGTCAGACCGGCACGACGGTGATCATTGAGGACGTCACTTTCCCTATCGAGCGCCTCGCCGAAGGGGTCAATCGGTTGATCCAGCTGTTCGAGAAGCACGCCTACAGCGAGGCGATCCTGTTCGGCCATGCCTTAGAGGGCAACCTGCACTTCGTCTTCACTCAGGGTTTCGACGATCCACTGCAAGTCGCGCGCTACGAAGCCTTCATGCAAGACGTCACCCAGCTGGTTGCCGTTGAGTTCGGCGGCGCCCTGAAAGCCGAACACGGTACCGGCCGCAACATGGCGCCCTTCGTCGAACTGGAATGGGGCAACGATGCGTACCAACTGATGTGGCAGATCAAGCGCCTGCTGGACCCTCAGGGCATCCTCAATCCCGACGTAGTGCTCAGCGAAGACCCACAGATCCACCTCAAACATCTCAAGCCAATGCCGGCTGCCGACGATATCGTCGACAAGTGCATCGAATGCGGCTTCTGCGAACCGGTCTGCCCGTCCAATGGACTGACCCTGACGCCGCGTCAGCGCATCGTCGTCTGGCGCGACATTCAAGCGAAGAAGCGCGCTGGCATCGACACAAGCGAACTCGAGCAGCTCTACGACTACCACGGCGTCGAGACCTGCGCTGCGACCGGGCTATGCGCACAGCGCTGCCCGGTAGGCATCAACACCGGCGACCTTGTGCGCAAACTTCGCGCCCGCAATGCCGACAATACGCGGGCCGCCACCTGGCTGGCCGAGCATTTCCGCACTGCCGTTCAGGGCGCGCGGTTCATGCTGCATGTCGCCAATGGCGCACACCTACTCATGGGCACGCGGCTGCTCAGCAAGACCTCCGCTGCGCTCACCAATGCCAGCAAAGGTCGCGTGCCCCAATGGAGCTCCGCCACACCGCAGCCGCTGCAGCGGCTCCATCTGCCCAAGCCATCGTCCCAGGACCAACGCCCGAGGGTGGTTTACCTCGCCGCCTGCGTCTCGCGCGCCATGGGTCCCGCAGCACGCGATCAGGAACAGGAACCACTGCTCGACACCACCCGCACGCTTCTGGAGAAAGCTGGTTACCAGGTCATCTTCCCCGATGAGCTGAACAACCTCTGCTGCGGCCAACCATTCGCCTCCAAAGGCTATGCAGAGCAGGCCGAGCAGAAGCGTCAGGAAACACTGGACGCCCTGCTCAAGGCCAGCCGCGGCGGGCTTGACCCTATCTACTGCGACACCAGCCCCTGCACGCTGCGCCTGGTTCAGGACCTGGCGGACGACCGCCTGGAGGTTTTCGATCCGGTGCGCTTCATCCGCACGCACCTGATCGACAAGCTGGACTTCGAGCCGCAGGACGCGCCGATCGCCGTGCACGTCACCTGCAGCACCCAACACCTCGGCGAAGCCCAGGCGCTGATTGATATCGCACGCCGCTGCGCCAAAGAAGTGGTCGTGCCAGAAGGCATCCATTGTTGCGGCTTCGCTGGCGACAAAGGCTTCACCACCCCCGAGCTCAACGCCCATGCCCTGCGCAGCCTGAAAGACGCCGTGCAAGTCTGCGAAGAAGGCATCTCCACCAGCCGAACCTGCGAAATCGGCCTGTCACAACATGGCGGTATCGACTATCACGGACTGGTTTATCTGGTTAACCGAAACAGCCGAGCCAGAGCGGCCGCAGCGCCCTAGTGAGCGGCGCCCGGCGAAGACGACGACATACGTAAATGAAACGCTTCAGCGCAGCCGCAGTCGGAAGTTAGGAGCCCAGTTTCAACAGAGGCTCACCCGCCTCGGCGCCGCCGCGCAATTGCAGAAACAGGCAGGCCCGCCGGGAAGTTAACTCCCTGGAGGACTTTATGAAGAAATTTGCCCTACTTGCCGCCGCAGCTCTGATCGCAAGCCCTGCCGTGTTTGCCGACGATAAAAACCTGTGTCAATTGAACATGCAGGAAATCGAAGACGACATGGCTACCAACCGAGCCACCCTCGGTGAGCCGGCGCGCAGCGAAGTGCAAGAACTGATCAAGCAGGCCCGCGAAGCGCAGCAAGCTGGCGACGTTGAAAACTGCATCGTTCATACCACCCAGGCTTTGCGCAAACTCGAAGGTCCTGGCAGCTCCGGCAGCACAGGCACCAGCGGCACTGGCTCGGGCACCGGTAACTGATACGCCCGCGAGGCAAGGCCGCCAGCAGTTGGCCTTGCCGATTCTGGGTTTACCCTTGATTTTCGACGGGCTGCCCTAATTAAGAAGATCAAGCGTTCGACGCAGCCAAACCTTATGGCGTACACTGCGCCACACATGAGGCAGCAACACGCTTCATGGGGCCGATTAGGATTCGACGCCGGTAACAAAGCTCTAGGTGCATGCCGAGTTGGTAACAGAACTCGTAAATCCACTGTTGCAAACTTATAGTTGCCAACGACGACAACTACGAAGGGTACGCGCTAGCCGCCTAACCTTCATCTGGTCGCTTCGGCGCCAGCGGTCACTAGGGGATGCCTGTAAACCCGAAATGACTGTCAGATAGAACAGGATCGCCGCCAAGTTCGCTGCAGACGTAACGGCTAAAACTCATGCAGCTCGCTCCAAGCACCCTGCCAATCGGGCGGCGCGGAGTTAACTCAATAGATTTGGCTACGCATGTAGTACCGACAGTGGAGAGCTGGCGGACGGGGGTTCAAATCCCCCCGGCTCCACCAAATGCAAGTTTCCACATGTTCCCACATGACCGGAAACACCCTTAGAAGCCCCGCCTAGTGCGGGGCTTCTTATTTCTGTACGTACCCACATGCATACCTACAGCATTGCCCTTCGTGTATCCCCGTGTGTATCCTTGCCAGTAAGGTGAACCAGAGGGATACAGGGATGAAGCGCAGCGAAATCAAAAAGCGTCCAATGGCTGACACCGTGCTGGCCAGCCTGGAGGCAGACGCCAAGGAATACCGCGAGCTCGATGGCGATGGCCTTTACCTTCGCGTGAAGCCAGACGGCTCGAAGTCATGGCAGCTGCGCTACAAAAAGCCCGACGGTAAATGGTCATGGCTGGGGCTCGGCGGCTATGGCAAAGGCGAACATCAGCTCACCGGCGAACAGGCTCGCAGAAAAGTCCGCGACCTTCGCAATACGACGGTTAAAGACGGCAGCCTGCTAGCTACCAAGCAAGCCAAGAAGGCCGCCGAGGCTGAAGCAGCCAACAACACATTCGAACACTTGGCGCGTGAGTGGTATACCACCAAGCGCAAAACATGGTCGGAAGGCACGGCAGTTCGCACCATCGGCGCACTGGAAAAGCATGTATTTCCCGTATTTGGCAAGCGGCCCTACGCCGGCATCACTCCCATGGAGTGGATGAAATTCCTACGTGACATGGAGCAGACCGGCATCGTTGAGCAAACCAGCCGGGTGCGCGGTATGTGCCGAGAGGTCTACGACCTAGCCCGAGTCACTGGCCGCGCCACACACAACCCGCTCGAAGGCCTGCACAAGTTTCTGCTGACCAAGCCAGTAGAAAACTTTGCCCATGTATCCCTAGATGAAATGCCAGCGCTGCTTCGAGCAATCCAGGCGTACCCGCACGCGCCTGATGTGCGCATAGGGCTATGCCTATTAGCAATGCTCGCATGCCGCCCTTCTGAGTTGCGCGAAGCCAGCTGGAAGGAAATTGACCTCGAAAATCGCCAATGGCTTATCCCTGCCGAGCGCATGAAGCGCCGCCGCGATCACTTAGTACCGCTGCCCACTCAAGCGGTCGCACTCTTGCGCGAGTTGCACAACCTAACCGGCAGCTATCCTCTGCTTTTCCCTGGACGCGGCAACACCACAAAAGCACGCAGCAATACGGTGTTCCTGATGGCTCTACGTCGCCTGGGCTACGAAGGCCGCCAGACCGGCCACGGCTTTCGCCATCTGGCTAGTACCATCCTCAACGAAAACGGCTTCGACTCGCAGCATATCGAGGCCCAGCTCTCCCACGTTAAGGAAGGGGTGCGGGGCGTCTATGATAAGAGCACCTATCTGGAACAACGCAAGGTGATGATGCAGTGGTATGCCGATCATATGGACAAGCTAGCTACTGGCAACGTAGTGGAATTCAAGCGGGCGCAATAGCTCACCGGCTGGTCTAGGTCCGATTTTAAAGCAGCCTCCACTCCTGTCCGCCAACCTTGCTGGTAGACCCGAAGAGCGAGTATATGGAAAGGTTTTTCAACTCCATGGAGTACATAGATTTCGGTATGGCGGCCCAATGGTTATGCCAGCTGGCCGAGGCTTCGATCCCTCTGTCTGGCATCGCATTTATGGAGTTGTGTGAGCGTTATTCGACACCTGTATACATCGACTGCGCTGCGCTCGAAGGCTTCATCGCGCCGAGAATTGGAACTAGATTTGTCATGCAGCAGGTCATTGGCATGGAGCATTGCCAAGTCGATTCCCCTGTCTGTGCCTACGAGGCCTTTGAACCACATAAAAGCGGGGGGATCGACGTAACAGGGATGGCTGTCGTGCTTTCAAATCGAGAGGAGTTAGAGCAACCTCACGTTCACTCTTGGACGCTGACGAACCAAGAGGGCAGACCATTCCTTTTCAGGCCGGACGATATAAAACGACTGGCAACGTTTCTCAAACCCGATCAAGACGGACAGACTCAGACAGAAGAGATCGTCACGCCGAGAGGCTCGATAAACGATGAGCGCCTGAAGTTCATCCGTCTATGGTTTGGTGAGCAGCAAGAATACAACGCGCCTAAGTTATCTGAGCCAACAAAGGGTTCACCGGGAGCTAGGGATGCCTGCTGGCAGTGGCTTACTCAATCGGGGCTGACGGCCCCAGGTGCGCTTTTCTATGGCGCATCACAAAAAAATAGTGGAAAGAGCAAAAAGTTCATCAGCGCATGGAGCTCATTTCTCGACGAAATGACTCAGGACTAGACCCAAAAATTAGGTCTTGTGGTCTAGTTGCCTTGGGTCTAGTCACTCATCCGAAAGTGCGCCCCGTAACCCATACGGAGGCGCTCAAATGCACCCTACCCACCCCACGATTGACCAAGCTCTCATTCCCCAACCTGAAGTCTGCAAGGTCATCGGCCAGACCCGCTCCGGGCTGGACAAGCTGCGCAAGAAAGACCCAACTTTTCCCAAGCCCATCAAGTTCGGCCACAGCCGCCAAGCGGCGGCCTACTACGTTATCGCAGAGCTGAATTCCTGGCTGGCTGAAAAACTCAAAGAGCGTGACGCTTAATGGCGCCCGCTCTGCGCTTCACCCCGCTTGCAGTGACCGACGCCGTAATGTTGTTCCGCGACAATCTGGCAACCGCCTTTGGCACCATGGATTGGCTGCCGTTAGCAGATGGTTCAATTCACCGCTTCCATGTCCCCGGCGACAAGGCCGGAACACATAACGGCTGGTATGTTCTGTTCGCTGATCGCATCGCCTCTGGGTGCTACGGCAGCTGGAAGGCCGGCACTTCGTTCACCTGGAGCAGTCGCAAGCCTGCAGACCCGCTGGAAGCCCAGCTGATCGGCCATCGCATCGAGCAAGCCAAACTCCAGCGGGAGGCCGAGCAACACCAGCGCCAGCGAGCTGCTACCGAGTATGCCAATCGGCTGTGGCGTGATGCTCGGCGTGCTGATCCCAAACATCCCTACCTGATCGCCAAGGGCTGCCGCCCTCACAACCTGCGCCAGCACGGGGACGTGCTGCTGGTTCCGCTGTGCTGTTCAGGCGCATTGGTGAACTTACAGCGCATCCGCTCAGACGGCGGCAAGCGCTTCCTGGCTGGCGGCCGAGTGAAGGGCTGCTATAGCCCCTTGGGCCACATCGAGCCAGGCCGGCAGCTGTACCTCTGCGAAGGAATAGCAACCGGCGCCACGATCCACGAGGAAACCGGCCACCCGGTTGCCTGCTCAATGACTGCTAACAACCTGCTGGAGGTTGGCCGCCACCTGCAACGCAACCACCCGGAGGCGGTGATGATCATCGCCGGGGATGACGACCGCCAGACCGAGGGTAACCCCGGGCGCACCGCTGCCACCAAGGCCGCTGCCGCCCTGGGCTGTGGATTGGTATTGCCGCAATGGCCAGCTGATGCGCCGCTAACGCTGAGTGACTTCAACGACCTGCGTAACTGGCTTGGAGGTGTTCAATGACTATCCTTCCCCCCTCCCCCACCTATCCAGAACCTCTACCCCTGTTGCCCGAGATGGAGAAGGCTGCTCCTTATCCAATTCAAGCGTTGGGTGAATTGCTTGGTGGCGCTGCCCAGTCCATCGTTGAAGCCGTACAGGTACCCGATGCCTTGGCTGCTCAGTCGGTACTGGCCGCCGCTGCTATGGCTGCCCAGGCGCACGGTAACGCCCAACGCCCTGGGCAACAGATACCGCTGTCGCTGTTTGCTTTGACCGTAGCAGAGTCGGGCGACCGAAAGTCGGCAGCAGATCGCCTAGCCTTGCAGGCACACCAGCAACACCAACGGGAATTAATGGAGCAGTACAAGGCTGGCGCCAAGGAGTATCGCGACCTTCGCGACGCCTACCAGAAAGCTCGCACCAACATTCTCGACAAGGCCAAGGGCGACCCCGAGGCGGTAGCGGAGGACCTAGGCAACTTGCTGGAGCCCGAGGCACCGCCACCGCCGTTCATTCTGTCCGAAGAGCCGACTCTTGAGGGCCTGCAAAAGTCCCTGTTGCGTGGTTATCCCTCGCAAGGGCTGTTCAGTGACGAAGGTGGGCAATTCTTTGGCGGCCATGCCACCAAGCCCGAGAATGCGCTCAAGAGCGTTGCTGGTCTATCGAAACTGTGGGACGGCGCACCGATCAGCCGCACCCGCGCCTCGGAGGGTGAGAGCTCGGCCCGCTATGGCTGCCGTTTAAGCACTCATCTGATGATTCAACCCATCGTGGCCACTGAGGTGCTGATCAATCCGATCATGCAGGGACAGGGTTTTCTAGCGCGCTTCTTGATTGCCTGGCCGGAGTCGCTAGCCGGTACGCGCTTCTACCGTGACGCAGATCCGACTCGTGATGCACGCCTAAGCCGCTACTGGCAGCGCATGGCCCGCCTGCTGGCGCAGGAGCCCACTAAGGATGTAAGTGGCGAACTGACGCCACCCGTGCTCGCGCTGGAGCCTGCCGCCCTGGCTGCGTGGATCGAAGAGCACGATGCGATCGAGCGCCAACTTGGTCAGGGCGGTGACTTGCGAGAGATCAAGCCGACCGCCGCAAAGGGGGCTGAAAATCTGCTGCGCATCGCGGGTGTGTTCGCCGTAGTCGAAGGCCGGGAGACCATTAACCACGACCTGATCGAGCGCGCCGCTAGGCTGGTGCGCTGGTATCTGACAGAGGCGCTGCGCCTGGCCAACCCGAGCAAGATCGATACGCAGTTGCTCCAAGCTCAGACGCTGCTCGATTGGCTTCTTAGCAATCAGCGTCACAGCTTCGATGCCCGTACTCTGCAGCGCGAAGGCCCGAGCTGCGTTCGCAAAAGCGCCAAGCAGCGTGACTGTATCCTGGCGGTACTCGTAGAGCGCCGCTGGTTGAGCACGGCTGATGGCAAGACCTTCAATCTCAGCCCCGTTGCGACAGCCGCGACTTTTGCGACAACCCTGACCACGCAAGGCCCGGACGCTTGCGACGCAGCAGCGACAGCCTGCGACACCGGCAACGGCAGCCACCGTTTGTCGCAGCCGGTCGCAACCCTGTCGCACCAGCCACAATCAGAAACTACGGGGCTTGTCGCGGAAGTCGCAGTTGTCGCAGCACCTGCGAAGTATCGGGGCGAGATATGAGTGCCTTCGAACTGGTAGAACAGGCGAAGGCCGTGGGTGTCTTGCTGGTGCTGGTGGATGGCCGGCTGACCTGGGAGGCTGAACACGAGCCGCCGACCGAGCTGCTGGCTGATTTAGCCAAGCATAAATCCGAAGTTGTCGCTGTGTTGGAGGTGATGGACACTGCGCCAGCCACCGCCTGGGTATGGCTGAAGCAACTCGCCAGCCTACTGGAGTGCTCGCCGGACTATCTGCTCAAAGAACATTTTGTTGATCGCAATGACCTGGTAGAACAGCACCAGCAGGCTCCTTGGCGAGTAGCCCGCCTGATCCACACTCACCCTGAATGGCAGCCGCCTTCAGGCCATTCCGAAAAAGCAGCGGCAGAGTTTCGGGAGCAGTACGCGCGAGCGAGCGCGGAAGGAATGCCTGGTCACCTCGCTTCGACTGCCTGGCGCGCCGCCCGCGATATCTATCACGCTCACGCCGTGGGTGGCTGCCCTCATTGCTACCCGCCGCTTGGTCGCCACTGCGCAACGGGTCGCGAACTGCGTGACCGCTATATTCACGAAACAAACTCTCTGGAGACGCACCGGGGAAACAAAGCCTGACGATCGAGCTTCGCCATTGGGCAGCTGCTGGTTAGGCCGTGCCATGACCTTTTCGGGCAAAGTAACCAGCCCTGAAAACCTCAGTGAGTTAGTGCTTACAATATGTCACGGGATTGAGTACCCGCGGATCGATGAAATGGCGACCCAACTGATGCACCAGACCGCTGACGTTTACAAGGAGGACCTGTCGCGTGCCGAAAACACGCTGGTCGACCAAGCCCATACGATGGCTGGCTTGTTCGCCAAACTAGCCAGCCAAGGCCTTGCGGGCGAGTCGCCTGGAGGTGGCAAAATTTACCTGCGGCTCGCGCTCAAGGCTTAGAGCTAGGCCCGCACCTCGCTGTGCAGACACTGGCAGAACCAAAAGCGCCCAAGCAGGTAGCGTTCGCTAGGCAGGCGAACGTCGGCAATTAACTACAAGTCAACAAGGGAAGCGTAACCACTGGCCTAGCACAGTAGCCAACTAAAAGGCCCATTCTTTCATCCAAGAAGTACGTTGTAGTTCGGAGTGAAGTGCTTCCTCCCAGGAACCTCCCCGGTAGCGCCGCATCTTCACCGTCTGCCACTTTAACCCACGCTCGTCAGCCCATTCCTTGGCCGTCTTGGTTGCTCCATTTAGTGTTACCAGCATGTTCGCTGCGCAGGTTGCGTCTCGCATTTCGGTGTCTCCATCGGATCGGGGTAGCGAGGCTACTAGCCACGGTTTAACGATACGGAGACGGCGGCTCTCCGTTAGCTGGCTGAAAAAATATGCATTTAATTTATCAGCGTTCTGATTCTTCCACTGATACATTGAAAAAATTCTTAAGTCAGGCGCCATTATGGCGGGGCCGCCAATGGGTGGAAAAGGTGGTTGCGCGGGGTAGCGGGGGACAGCTCTCATCAGCTCCTCACATGCACCCTTGCACCGAATGGAGTGACCCCAATGAAGATCCGCCATGCTATTCGGCGCAGATATGAGGCGCTTGTGCGCTTTTGGAATTTCCACATAAGAGGGACGGCTCCGACCAGATTCCAACGGCGCCATTACTTATCTTCTCGACGGCAGTTTGCTTTGGTGCCCTTCAGTCAAGAAAGAACCGGGGCCAGACGAAACCCCGTAGTCCCACCGCAGCAATATGCGGGCAATTAAAGCGAAGTCGGCCGAACCAGGAAACAGAATCCAGTTGGGAGTCCCTGAGCCGGCGACCCCCATATTCCCGGCCACCCGGAAGCTTCGTCACTTGCCAATGGGCTTTCGCCCCAGTACCTTTCGAATATGGCAAAACGCCACTCGCTGAAAAGCGGGTGCCAAAAATTCCTATAAATTTTCACACGGGGCTACTTGTGTACTGCCGCCGATGCGATGACCCCATCCCCCCTAAATGGGACTCCCCGTTGCGGGGCTATGGCCTATGCCCTGGATGCGTGGGCTCTAGGAGCAATGCGAACGTCACCGCATGTCGCCCTTCGCATGTCTGCCCGGATTGCGGGTCGCTTGTCACGGACGCAGAAACGTGGAGCGCACACACAAAAAAATGTGCAGGCCTCCCTGTGCCGGAGTAGGCGATTCCCAACCCCAAACTCCCCCGACGAGGTTTCTGCATGACCGATTTCAAAGGACTGATGACGCGAGCCGCGGAGCGCAATGAAAAACGCCGCCTCCACCTGGAGGCCGAAGCTCGCAAAAAGGGCATAGAAGACGTGGATGGGTACGTTCGCGCCGTTATAGAGATGGAAGATGGCCCTTTCGATGTCGATGACATGCCGGAGGGCGCACGGCCATGAGGACGTCATGGACTTGGCTATTTGCGGCGTTTGCGTGCTTTCTAATCTTTACTGCCATGGCGGTGGCTACCCGCATTAGCCGTGAAGCTGGTGGGCCACCATTCTTGACACTCGTGTTTACAGTCGCGGGGCTGGCCGGGATGTACTATGCAGCGAAGGGCATCATTCGGGCTGGTCGCCCTTGAACGCAGGGCAAGTAACAGGACGCCCCGAACGGATAGAGGAAGTCGATATCGTGCTGCAGCTTCTGAATATCGATAAGTGCATTACGCTCGAACATCTTCTCGATGATGTTGAGCAGCAGACTGAAAGCGACACCCCATACCGACGTCATAAACGCTACAGCAGCGCCTGATATCAGCTTGTTGATGCCGCCCTTCAGCGCCTCGATCTCGTCCGACGTCCCAACCAGCCCCTCAAGCCCGACGGTCAAACCAACGAAAGTACCCAATACACCGACCGCCACCAGGAAACTCGGTGCTGCGGCCAGCAGGCGGCTAGCCGTCAGACCACTCGCCAGCGTGCGCGCATTGAAGAAATGCTCGGCATCCAATGTGTTGAACAGCTTTTGCTGGTCGGATGAAAGCACAAGGCTCTCATCGAACTCGCGCCAGAGCATGCCGACACACGCCGAAGCGTTCTTTCAATCGGTCCACCGTCCAGCGCCACTTCGGGGTGGTTGGGCGGCAGATGGTGTTCTGGTTGCCGAACAGGCCGACTTCCTTGATGGCTTCGTTCAGCGGCAGGCTAAACAGCCACTCCACCGAAACGAAGTATTCGCAACGTTCCGGGTCATCGGCCAGGTCACGGTGATAATTAGCGCCGTTAAGCAGCTCCAGCGCCGGGACCTCGTTGCCCTGATAAGGAATACGAAACTCGATGGCTGGGGTGGCATGGCTGGTAACTCGCGCCACGCCGACATAGCCGGAGCCGGGTACGTTGACCCAGATGCGGTCGCCGGGGCTGAGCACCTTCAGGCTGTTGCTGTACCAGCTGCCGCCACCGCCACAGATAAAGCCGAACTGTCGCGCCTCGGGCCAAGAGCGGCTGGGGCCGTGACCGAAGGAGCAATAGAACTCGCCGTTCCACGGCTCGCTGGGCGTGCCGGGCTTGCCAGCGGCGGTAGGTTGGGGTGTATCGGTGGGGTCGAGCAGCCAGGTGCGACTGATCAACTGCTGATCACCCAGCTGGAATATCTGGAAGCACAGCACGTTGATGGCGATCTCACGCTCGCGGAGATAACCTACGATACGCTCGCTGCTGGCATCCAGCTCAGCGGCGACAATGACGATCTGATGACTCTGGTTGAGCGAGTCGGTATCCAGAGGCGCACCAAAACGCGCCTGAAAGTCCACAGCCAGCTCGCCCTGGGGCTTGAAGCGCTGGTAGATGGCGGCGATCTCGTCGGCCTCCAGCCGTTCGACCCAGGCGGCATAATCCAGCGCCTGCGCCACCACTTCGCGAGGAGTGCGGTCGCGTTTGAGCTCGATCAGCACCAGCGAGGCATCCGGCGCCAGCGCCAGCAGATCGATACGCCCGCCATAGCCGGTACTTTCCTGCCGACCGATCAGCAGCCAGTCCTCGGACAACAGCGCCGGCGCGGCGACCATCATATTTTCCAGCAACTGCTCGCTAACCAGCTGCGCAGCCTTGAGCGGCACCGGCTGTGCGCCGACGGTCCAGATTTGCGTGCGAATGGGCATCCATGCACTCCTTGCTTTAGGCCACAGCCTGCTCAACCAAGGTTCTGGCCAGTTGTTCGTTAAGCTGATGGGCCTGGGTTAGGCGGGTTTTCAGTTGGTCGCAGAGAGCCATCAGTTGATCGACTTTGGCGACGATACAGTATTGTTCTGCAAGGGGCGGGATCGGTATCAATAATTCGTCCCATTTAGAGCGGTTGATAATCGGGGTGGCAGTGCCAGTGGCTGACGCCCAGACTGAAGTCATGAACGCAGGGGTTGTCATGGTGCAGAAGGCATATCGATTATCTGCAAGCACTACTCGAACTGAATTGATTTGCTGATTGAAAGCCATCTCGCGATCAGCAATGGCGCATTTCCCAATAGACCCACCGATGCAGACCATGAGGATATCCCCGACATCGGCGACGCTTGTTTCTTCGCGCGCGAGATCGGTCAGCCACTTTTCGGATTCGCCAATTTGACCTTCGACGCTAATCTGCCCCGGTCCAATAAATGGCAGATCACCACCGAAAAAGGCTGGGTTGTTAGTGCTCGGTGTTTTACCTGTGGCTGAGACACCGATTGCTCCAAGTCTTGTCCAAAACCACCCCTTCGGCAGTTCAAATGGCTTTTCTTCCTCACGAATCTCCGGCAACGGCTTCTGTTTCTTGATCTTGCCCTCGGCCACCAGCCGCGTCTTTTCCTCGGTAATCCGCTTGAGCAACTCACTGGCCGGCTCATCACTGGGATCTTGCGGCACCAGTTTGCCCATCACGGCCAGTTGCAGCAGGGTTTGCTTGAGGGCGTCGATGCTGGGTTCGGTGGTGAACAGGGTGTGGAAGTGGTCGGCCAGGTGCTGCCAGCTGGCGGCGAAGTCGTCGGCATCGGCGGCTTGAGTCAGGCTGCCGAGCAGCGCTTGTACCAGTTGGGCGTGGGCGCTTTCGGCGTCGGCCTGCTGGGCTTCCAAGCGGTCGCACAGGGCCATCAGTTCATCGACTTTGACGACGATGCGGTGTTGTTCGGCGAGTGGAGGAAGCCCCGTTACGGTGACGACAATTTTCTCTCTTGAAATGTTTGGCTGCGCCCCACCAGCACCTTGTCCAATGAAATTCGATTTAAGCGCTTTGAGGGTAAGCAGCAAGTATCTATTGAATACACCATTGAACGGGGTGCAGGCGCAGACAGCCTGATTTGTTGTGCCTTCCACGCTCAAGATTGCTGTTTTACCAATAGTCGCGCCGTACATTGCAATTAGCACATCGCCAGGCTTGTTTCGGCGTAACGAGCATTCTTTAAGCGCTAGCTCAGTTACCGACTCTTCCGAATCTGAAATGAAGTCTGCAATCAGCTCGCCCGATTTGAACCAAGGCATTTCACCGCCGTAGTAACTTGATTTCCCCCTAGCAGGAGTTGCCCCAGCCCCCCAATCACCAATCTGGCCTAGCCTTACCCACTCCCAGCCAATGGGTAGCTTGAACTGCATTTCATCTTGTTCGATACCGGGTAACGGCTTTCCCTTTCGAATGGTCTTGTTTTCAATGAGTAGCTTTTTTTCTTTCGCAATATTGTTCAGCAACTCACTAGCCGGTTTATCACTGGGATCTTGCGGCACCAACTTACCGCGCACCGCCAGCTCCAGAATCAGCTCACGCAGTTTTTTAATGCCATTGGGCGCGCCGGCCAGCAGGGGAAGGTTGTCGGTGAGCAGAGCGGTCATGGGCGGTTTTCCGGAGCGAGCATGTTCATGATCAGGCGGATCAGGGTGTCTTTCTGTTCGGGTGCGGATTCGGCGACCAGCAGGGTCAGCGCAGCCAGGCCGGTGTCGTTGATCACCGCGTTGCCCTCGGCATCGAGCAGGCGGCCGTTGCGGTGCAGGAAGTCGACGAAGAGATAGGCGCCGCTGCGTTTGTTGCCGTCGGCGAAGGGATGATTCTTGACCACGAAATACAGCAGGTGCGCGGCCTTGCTTTCCAGGCTCGGGTAAGCTGGTTCGCCGAACACGCTTTGCTCGAGGTTGCCGAGCAGCGCCGCCAGGCCGTCGCCGCGTTCACGGGCAAACAGGTCGCTGGCTTCGCCCCGGGCCATCAGCTGTGCTTTGAGTTCGTCCAGCCGCCAGCGCGCCTGGGTTGCATCGGGCAACTGACCGCCGGGGCTGCCGGTGGGCTCGGTGAGCAGGCCTTCGTCATAGCGCTGTAGCCAGAGGAAGGTCTGGGTGTAGCGGCTGACGATTTCCACCAGCCCACGCCCGCCGGCTTCGCCCAGTTCGGGCGTGCGAGCGGCCTTGCGCACCAGTTCCAGCGCCGCTTCCAGTTCGCGAGCGTTGGCCTCGAAACGTTCGCGGTTGAGACTGTAGCCGCGGGTCAGGTGTTGCTTGAGTACCTGATTGGCCCATTGGCGAAAGCGCGTGCCTTCACGGGACTTCACCCGGTAGCCGAGGGAGATGATCACGTCGAGGTTGTAGAAGGCCACCGGCTTGTCGGAGCCAGCAATGTGCAGATTTTGCACATTGCTTTCACGCTCCAGCTCGCCCTCGGCAAAGACGTTGCGGATATGCCGGCCAATCACGGTGCGGTCACGGCCGAACAGCTCGGCCAGTTGTTCCTGGCGCAACCATACGCTGTCGTGCTCGACGGTGACGGCGATCTGGCCGCTGGCACTTTCGTAGATAGCGACGTCGCTCATGGCCGCTCCAGCGCCTCGGCCAGCACGGCCTTGAGCTGGTCGCGCAGCTGGCTGATTTCGCCTTGCAGCTGAGCATAGTCACGCAGCAGCTGGTCCGGATCGTGGCTGATCAGCTCACCCACATGGGGGTTCTTACAGTCGAGGTTCCAGTTGCGAGCTTTCAGTTCATCCAGGCTGACCTTCCAGGCGAACTCGTTTTCCACGCGTGCGGCAAAGCCGTCGGCCTCACTGCCCCACCACGCCTCTTCCACGGCGAACTCTTCGATGCGCATGGGGCGCGTCTTGGAGTAGTTCTTCACGCCGGCTGGGTACTGGTGCTCGTAGAACCACACCTCTTTGGTCGGTGTGCCTTTGGTGAAGAACAGCAGGTTGGTCTTGATGCCGGTGTAGGGGTTGAACACGCCATTGGGCAGACGAACGATGGTGTGCAGGTTGCACTCGGTGAGCAGCTTTTCCTTGATGCGGCTTTTGATGCCTTCGCCGAACAGGAAGCCATCGGGCAGCACCACCGCAGCGCGGCCGCCATCTTTCAGCAGGTGCATGATCAGCACCAGGAAGAGGTCCGCGGTTTCGCGGGTGCGGAAGGCGGCGGGAAAGTTGGTTTCGATGCCGTCTTCTTCCATGCCACCGAACGGCGGGTTGGCAACGATGCAGTCGACCCGCTCCTTCGGCCCCCAGCTGATCAATGGGCGAGCCAGGGTGTTGTCGTGGCGGATCTGGTTCGGCACTTCGATGCCGTGGAGGATCATGTTGGTGGTGGCCAGCAGGTGCGGCAGCGGCTTCTTCTCCACACCGTAGATGCTTGCCTGCAGGGTGCGCTCGTCCTCGGCGGTTTTTACATAGCTGCTGCGCTTGTGCTCGATGGTGCAGGTGAGAAAGCCGCCGGTGCCGCAGGCAGGGTCCATCACCTTCTCCTCCAGCTTGGGATCGACCATGCGCACCATGAACTCGGTGACCGGGCGCGGCGTGTAGAACTCGCCCGCGTTTCCGGCGTTCTGCAGGTCACGCAACAGTTGTTCGTATAGGTTGCCGAACTCGTGGCGCTCCTGCGCCTTGTTGAAGTCCACGCCCTGCTGGATCTTGTTGATTACCTGGCGCAGCAGCTGGCCGGACTTCATGTAGTTGTAGGCGTCTTCAAACACGCCGCGCACCACGAAGGCCGATGGCGTGTTGCTGTATTCGTGCAGGTTCTGCAGCTGCGGGAACAGGTTGTTGTCGATGAAGTCCTTCAGCGCATCACCGGTCATGCCTTCCGGATCGGCGGCCCAGGTGCGCCAGCGGCAGCTTTCGGGAATGGGCGAGCGGTAGTTGTCATCCATCAGCTCCCATTCCAGCTCGCGGTCATCGAAGATCTTGAGGAACAGCAGCCAGACCAGCTGGCCGATGCGCTGGGCGTCGCCATCGACGCCAACGTCTTTGCGCATGATGTCCTGGATGGATTTGATGGTGGAGCTGATGGACATGCTTACTTCCTAAACAGATTGTCGCGATGCCAGGCCAGATAGCCGCGATGTCGCTGGTCGATCTGGCGCAGGCGAAGGTCGGGGGTGATATTGAGCGCTCGAGCGCTGTCTGGGTCCAGATCCTCGCCAAGGAGAATCTGCCCATGGTCGTCGAAGCTGATCAAGCCTTGGTCGAAGGCCAGGTCAAGGTTTGGTGTCAGCAGAAGGCCGTTGAACGGATCGAGCCGCTCTGCCCCACTGGCGACGCGCCAGGGTTTGATGTGTGAGGCGAATAATAATCTTGACCTGCCACAGCCAGTTACGGCGCAACCCTTCCAATATTCGAGGAGTTGTTCCCGAAAGAAGGATTGACCAATGCGGGCCTTGATTAGCGCCGCCCGCTCTGTGGCTGGTAAAGCTAACTCCGTCTCGCTTAATTCGATTGCGGAAGCGTTAGAGGCTGGGCCCGATACCCATCCGATCAGAATAAGCGCCTCGTACAGTTCCGGGTGCATTGTCACCTGTGTCTCTGATTTACCCGGAGCACCAATAAATGTTGCTAAGCAATAGACCCAATATTCGAGGCGGGTGATGTCTAGGGCGTCCGCAAGAGCGTGAGCTAGCTCGCCATACTTCAAGTTAGCGGTATTAAAGGTGTCGTAGCCGCCTAGCTGGGCAATTTCGCGCATACAAAGCGTTTGTTCAGGCGCAGAGGCGTGACCTACAAGCATGTCGCGTTGCGCTTGGCTCATGCCGTTTTCGATCTGTCTAAGCGCCGTAGCGTAGCGCTCTGCGGTGGCTCTGCCGCGAGTAATTGGTGGTGCGGTTTCCATCTTTTCTGCGATGAGCGCGCGTAATGCGGCTTTATCCATTTCCATATGTATTTCTCGTTAGATGTATAAGCTAGGGTCGGTCAGGATGCGTAGAGCTCGCTTTCCAGGTCATAAATGGCCTGGTGGTAGCCAGCCTTACCGCCAAACGCCTTCACCAGCTCGATGGGCGCGCCGATTTGGTTGAAGGGATCGAGCTGGAGAATCTTGATGTCCTCGATATGCTCGACGCCGGTATCGGCGTATTTATCCAGCAGCGCCTCCAGTACCTGGCGGGCCGCGCCGGAGTATTTGGCGAAGTAGTTGCGCTTCTTGACCTGGTCGGCACGCTCGCGGCGAGACAGGGCGGGCTGGTCGAAAGCGACGTGGCAGATCAGGTCAAACGGATCCAACAGCTTGCTCTGCTTCTTTTCCACTTCTTCGGCCAGGGCTTCCCACATCACGCCCTGAGCAGCCAACTCGTCGATGATCGCCTTCTTTCGCTCGGCATCACTCCAGCGACGGAGAAAGTCGCCCAGCGAGGCGAACTGCTTGTGCACGCAGGTGCGGGTGTAGTCGTTCAGCGACTCGGTGATGAGTCGTCCGTCCGGGCCGTAGTACTGCACGCGCTCGGCGATGACATAGATCGGAATGCTGTCGATGACGTACTTGATGCGCTTTTTGCCGCCATCGTCGCCAGTGAACTCCAGCTCACCGGCCTCGGCCTCGCTGCCTGCGGTGATACCGTCGCCTTCCAGCAGATCGTCCGGCGGGACCGGAGGCTCATCGCCTGACGGGGCGTAAATCACAACGGGATCGCCATCGAAGGCAGGATCGGCAAACAGTTCGGTGGCCTTCTTGAAGTCCATGATGGTGAACCAGTACTTGCCGAAATCCTCGTTGATGCGGGTGCCGCGGCCGATGATCTGCTTGAACTCGGTCATGGATTTGATGTGCTGGTCAAGCACCACCAGCTTGCAGGTCTGGGCATCGACACCGGTTGTCATCAGCTTGCTGGTGGTGGCGATGACCGGGTAGCGCGACTCGGGATCGATGAAGTTGTCGAGCTCGGCCTTGCCTTCCTGATCGTCCCCGGTGATACGCATGACGTACTTGCGATTCTCGGCCACGCGCTCGGGATTGAGGTTGACCAGCGCCTGACGCATACGCTCGGCGTGGTTGATGTCGTCGCAGAAGACGATGGTCTTCTGGAACGGATCGGTGGCCTTGAGGAACTCGCTGACCTTCTGCGCAACCAGCTGGGTGCGCGCCTCGATGACCAGGGTGCGGTCCATGTCCATGAGGTTGTAGATGCGGTCTTCGATCAGCTCGCCGTTCTTGTCGAGCATGCCCTTTGGCGGCCGCCAGCCTTGCAGGTCCTTGTCGAAATCGATCCGAACCACCTTGTACGGTGCGAGAAAGCCGTCTTCGATACCTTGCTTCAAGGTGTAGCTGTACACCGGCTCACCGAAGTAGGTGATGCTGGAAACCTCTTTGGTTTCCTTAGGCGTGGCGGTGAGGCCGATATGGGTAGCACCGGAGAAGTAGTCAAGAATCTCTCGCCAAGCCGAATCCTCCGCTGCGCTGCCCCGGTGGCATTCGTCGATCACGATCAGATCGAAGAAGTCTCGGGAGAATTGCTTGTAGACGTTCTGCTCTTCCTCGGCGCCGGTGACAGCCTGATACAGCGACAGATAGATCTCGTAGGACGTATCGATCTGTCGCTTGGCGATCTTGGTCATCGCTGCGCCGAAGGGCTTGAAGTCGTTGTTCTTGGTCTGGTCGACGAGGATGTTGCGGTCGGCCAGAAAGAGAATGCGTTTCTTCTGCTTCGACTTCCACAGCCGCCAGATGATCTGAAAGGCCGTGTAGGTCTTGCCGGTGCCGGTGGCCATGACCAATAGGATGCGATCCTGCCCTCGCGCGACCGCTTCAACGCTGCGGTTGATAGCATTGGTCTGGTAGTAACGCGGCATACGCCCTGAGCCGTCGTCGTAATACGGCGCCTCAGCCTTGTTTCGGGCCTCGCCTTTCAGGCCCTTCCACTGGCAGTAGCGTTGCCAGAGCTCGGCAGGGCTTGGGAACTGGCCTAGGCTCAGTTCCGTTTCGACCTGATTCCCCGTGCCACTGCGGTCATGGAACAGAAAGCCATCGCCATTACTGGAGAACACGAAGGGCACATCCAGCGCCTCGGCATAGTCCAATGCCTGCTGCATACCGGAGCCCAGGGAGTGCTTGTTGTCCTTGGCCTCAATAACGGCAAGCGGAAGGTTCGGCTGATGATAAAGAATGTAGTCCGCTCGGCGTGACTCGCCGCGGCTGTGAAGCTTCCCGCGCACGATGATGCGCCCTTTGGTGAAGCTGACTTCCTCACGGACTTGTTTCTGCATGTCCCATCCAGCCAGCGCAACGGCTGGGGAGATGTACTTGCTGCAGATATCCCGCTCGGATAATGACTTCTTGTCCATGCGCCGGTCCCAAAAAACGATAGCAATTCGGACGCCCCTACAAGGGCGATACATGCCCGAGCCGAACAACCTGAGGAAGCGAGTACGTATTAATGAAACCGCGCTTGAAGGCCATCCTTGATGTGCAGCAACACCGCTTAGAGATGCTGCGATGGCCACAATATCTTTGTGCCATCACCGGGTAAAGCTAAACCCCTAGCTGTCCGCTCAACGGACCTGTTCAGATCCATTCATTCAACATGAAGCAACGTCGAGCGATCGACCACGTCAGTTTGAATTTATCCCAAGCTGGCTAACCAAGGCCGGATGATCGCTTTGCGCCCCTCCAAACTAAGCGTGGCGACGCCCTCCTTCACCAGCGCCCGCTTATCTCCGGTATGCGGGTTTGCAACATGTAGTGGTCTACTGATTCCGGACACCGATTTAGGCGAAAATCCTCGCCGTTAAGAGGTGTTCGATGAGCAAGCAAAGACGTACGTTTTCCACCGAGTTCAAACGCGAAGCAGCTGCCTTGGTGCTG
>Ga0208814_1000489_pt1 | contig 24050 bp, 3 predicted proteins | sample MalvirAntarct_55_FD_184253 | JGI IMG/M metagenome (GOLD analysis project Ga0208814, IMG submission 184253) | Marine viral communities from the Global Malaspina Expedition - Malaspina viral metaG Antarct_55 (SPAdes) (version 2) | ecosystem: Environmental > Aquatic > Marine > Oceanic | place: South...
CACAAACAGATGCAAATGGTAATCTTGTAAATCAATCAGCTATTGATAGTTTATATACTAAATTATCAACTAAAGTACTTGATACAAAAGGATTAAAAGCTACCAATCCAAGTTTAGTAAAATCACAATCATATATAGATCTTTTTAATAATGCACAAGGTTTAGATACAAAAAAAGTTGTACTTGAACAAAGTTTATTAGCTGCATACAGGATACAAAAAGAAACATATGATTCAACTAAAAAATTAGCTTTAGGAAATGAAAACATAAAAGGGTATATGGATATGGGAATGCCTGATATTTGGGAAACAGATGATCAGGGTAATCCGATACCATTAACTGAAGAACAATATCTTACAAAGGTATTAAAGGGGGTGAAGGATGGTACAATAAGAAACTTTAATGAAGTGGGAGCATGGGATAATAATACTGATCCAAATTATTTAAAACCTGCTGTTGGAAAAAAAGAGTATTTAAATTTCTTTAGTACAGAAGGTAAACGTGAAAATGGAACTACGTATATAAAGAGTAGACGAACGGAATACTCAGACGAGCCACTTGAAGGTGCTAACTCATCTAGGGAAATTACTTCTATAATGTATACTGATAACTCAGGAAAACAAGTTAGATCTAGAGATAGAAATCAACTTGATCAGGCATCCATGAGAAGAGTGCAAGAGGTTGATGTAAAATCAGTGACAAATGAAGCAATGGAAACATACCGTGCTCTTTATCAGAAAATGAATCAAGGTCTTACTAATAGTTTAGGTGATGAAGGAACTTACAAAACAGCTACTCTTCAAAGTATACTATCAGGTTCAGGTAATACTGTGGGTGATTTAGCAGCCAATCCAACTTATATAGGTTCAATTGACCCTAAAGCACCGAATGCTGCTGGTAATCAAATGGCAGCAGATTTATTTAATCAATTAGATTTTTTAGAAAGTAAAGGAATTAAAGCAATGTTTGTTGAAGGTTCCCTTAATGATATTGAAGGAACTATTAAAGGTGATACCACTGGTTTATATCAAAGAGTATTAGAAATGTATAAGGCTGATTTAAGGAGTTATCTGAATAATCCTAAATCTCCTAATTCACCATCATCCCTACCTAGAGCTATATTAGAATATATGCCGGTTTATGGTGCAACAGATGACGGAGAAAAAACTACAGCAGGATATAGAATTAAATTTAATGCAGATTGGTTAGCATCTAAAGTAAAAGGTGGGAATGATCCAAGTAAACAATATGGTTCTATTAAATCTAGTGATATTGAAAGTTTATCTAATGGTGTATCTATTGTTTATGAACAAAATGAAGACATAAGTCCACGATCTAATAAAAATGTTTTAGATTATTCTTCACCTGTGATAAGTGGTATTGCAGCAAACCCTAATGGTTACTATCAACCACCATCACCTATTGATGGTAATGGTGATTCAATTGGTACTTATAGATTTGTTAAAGTTTCTAATCAAGAGTATATGTTAAATTGGTCTTTTAATAATTATCAAGAAGGCGGGACTTTTCTTCCAGGTCCAACATTAAGCACAAAGATTTTTATAGATGGAACTGGTCCAGGAAGAACACTTGATAGAGAAGAAGCAAAAGTAAAATTGTTATTTAAACAAAAAGGTGGACGTAACAAAAGAGCTAAGGATGATGATGTTGCAGTAAAAGGCAAAAAATAAAAACTAACTTGAATATACAAATGGACAATCAATTAGAAAACAATAGTTTAGACCAAACTATAAAAGATAATCAAGTTACTTCTAGTGTAATAAATAAAGCCTTACCTTATATTCCAGTAGAAGAAATGTTTAATACTCCTGAGTATGATGCATATATTGACGCAGCTGATCTTTCGGTAATACAAGAAATGGCTCAGGTAGAACCATTAATTAATAAGTATGGAAGTGGTGCATATGGTAACACGGCAGTTGATAGACCAACTCTTGCTTCAGACACATATGATCCTGTAGTACAACAGAACCCACTTAACGAAGATGATCCTGAATACTTTAACAGGTTAATGGAAGTACCTGCGGATGCACTTCTTGGAGGAGATAAACCAGGTAGAAAAATTGTAGCGCCTAAGTATGCAGGTATACGTCAAGAGAAATTTAAAAGATTCTATAACCATCCAGAATTTAATAAACTAGGATTCACTCCATATTCTGATATGGAAACTACATACAATGCCAACTCTACTGTTTATGATGATTACACTAGAATGTGGGGTCAATTTAGAAGTTTAGCTGGAACTGGATTTGTAAGTGGTTATAGAGCCCTTGGTGATTTAGTAGGAGGTGATTACATTGGTCCAGATTTAAAATCAGCTGATGAGTTTACTGATGCAATGGCTATTGGTAATTCTTCTAGAGAAGGAGGAATGGCTTGGACTAATAATATGCTATTAAACTCAGGTTATACCATGGGTATTATAAGTTCTATAGCTGTTGAAGAAGTTGCATTAGCAACTATTGCTGGTCTTCAAGGAGGTCTTAATCCTGTATCTGATGCTATGCTTCTTACTGCAACAGCAAGAAACCTTGCAAGATTAAAAAAAGTAGGTACTAGTATAGCAAATAGTTTTAGTGTTAGCAGGATGGCTAACCAAACTAGAAACATGGTCAAGACTTTTAATCAAGCGGATAATGCTAGAGAATTTTGGAGTATGCAAAAAGGTTTCACTGCAGGTTCAACTTTAAAGTTTTTTGCTCCAGAGACAGTTGCAGCTATTAGAAACTTAAAGACTACTCAACAAGGTACTCAAAATATGGTTAACCTAGCAAAACAGTCTACTGTATTCGGAGGATTTTATAGAGATGCTAGATCATTAAACCTTGCAATTGCAGAAAGTAAGCTTGAAGGAGGTATGGTTTATAATGATATGGTTAGAGAAGGATCAAACACTTTGTCTAAAGCAAATTATGGACAGGCTATTAATCCTGAACAGATGATTAACATTGAAGATAAAGCATCTAGAGCTGCATTTAAAACTACAATAATAAATGCACCTCTTATATTTGCTACAAACCAACTTGTTTTAGGTAATGCATTTGGTGGTTTTAATAAATCATTTGGAAGAATGGTTAATGATAAAGTTACAGATGTAGGAAGAAGGATTCTTAAATCCAAAGCAGTTAAAAATCCATTTATAGATGCTGGTACTGGTGCTAAAGGAGTGTGGAATGCATTTATTAATGCAGGTGTAAAAGGAAATTTAAAGAAATCAGCTGGTATTGGTTTAAGATATTTTGCTGCTAACTTTGGAGAAGGAATACAAGAAGTAAGTCAAGAGGCAGTTTCTGCTGGTACAAAAGGTTATTACAGTGCATTACTAACAGATCCTTTAGCCGGAGGTATAGATTTGTTTAAGGAGAATATTAACTCTGCTGTAAGTTCTCAGTTTAGTGCACAAGGTTTTGATACTTTTATGTCAGGATTTTTAATGGGAGGTGTAGTATCTGTACCACAGAAAATATTTTTCCAAGGTATACCCGCTATATACTCAAGAGTAAGTGATCCTAAAAAATATAAACAACATAAAGAAAATAGAAAAAATCTTGTTGATAGTATCATAAAATCTTATAATGAGGTAAATGAATTAAATAAAAATGATGTTGGTGCTATTTTTGATCAAAACAAATTTGAATTTTTAATTCAACATCAAGCTGCTAATGGTATGACAGAGGCCAGCATGATGGCAAATACATATGATTTTATTAATGAAAAAGATTATGCTAAATTTCAACAGGTATATAATGTAATAAGTACAGGAGGCGCACAGTATTTTGAGCAACAGATGAAAGATTTTATGAAACTTTCTGATGTAGAATTAGCAGAAGCTTTTCCAAGTAGTAAAAAGGATATCAAGTCTGGTAAAATGAGAAAGCGTCTTGGAGATATGGTTAACCAAATCAGTAAGATGGAAGATAACTATAGTCAATTAAAAGATGAATTTCCAAATCCTTTTGATGAATCTGCATTTGATAAGACAACTCAAGGTAGAGAATATGGAGAGGAAACTTTAAAAAGATTAGCTTGGAATCATGCTAGATACTTAGCTATGTTTACTCGTGATGGTTTTGAAAGAGCTGTAGATAGATCAAATAGTATTTTTCAAACTCTTTCTCAAGAACCATTATTTGAAAAAATGGCAGCCAGTGACATTACAGTATTATTAGATAAAGCGTCTATTGATAGAGAAATAAAATTTTTAGAAGTTCAAATTGAAACTTTAAAAGATGATAAATCACAATCAGATCTTGTAAAGGAAAAAAGAGAAAAAGCTAAAAAACTATCAGCACTTAAAACTATTTTAAATAATCCAAAAAATTTAGTTAAAGATGGTTCTTTTGATAGAAGAAAAATAGAAATATTCAAGAAAGAATTTCAAGAGTATGTAAGATTATTAGCTAAGGAAAGTGGATCATTTGTCAACCGAAGTGCTATGGATGAAGCATTAAAATTAATTGTTGATCATGGTGCATTAAAAGGAAGAGCAAGAGTTTATGATAAAACTATTGAAGCTTTGGCTAACCCTGAAAAGTTTAATGAGGTATTTGAAAAAAGTGCAGTAACATTAAAGTTACAATATAAAAATAAGGAGCAAATATTTAGAGATTCTATAAATAAATATTTAGATAATAATGTACAGAATACATTATTAAATAAGATTAGTGAAGTAGAAGGATCTTTTGGTAACCCTGTTCCTGAAATTTTTGAAGTAATAAAATTTTCACAAAGTAATGATATAAATGATCTAACAACATTTTACAATGAAAACGGTGTACTGGGTACTACTAATGATCCAGTAGCATTTAATGAAGTCAATAGGTTAAAAAATGCATATGCTCAAACATTAGAACCTACACAAGAAGAAGTAGATACTGCTACTGATGAAGCTCAGACAGTAGAAGATAGACAAGATGTTATTGATCTTTTAGATAACTTGGATGCTGAAGTTCCAGTAGGAGAATCAGAAGTTCTAACTAATATATTAGATAATGCATATAAAAGATATGGGGCTAATCAATTAACCTTACGCAAAAAATCACTTAATTATAAAGACTGGATTGATAGTAAAGATGGTCAAGCATATAGAACAGCATTTAATGGTATTAAAAAAATATGGATATCTAATGATAAATTAGTTTTAAATAATGATACTAGTAGACAATTAACAGAGGAACAAATAAAAAATGATGCTGGTTTAATTAATTGGTTGACATCTGATGAAGGAAGGAATAATGATTTAGTAGGTCAAGTATTACAAAAATTAAATATACCAATAACTTATATTTCAGGTCAAAATATAACTCTTCCTGAAGGTAATAAACCTCTTCAGGGTAATGTTACGCTTGGGTTGCCTGATGATATGAGAGGTACTGATATTGCTGTACGTGAAAAAAAGACAACTGATGAAAATGGGGTTGCTTCTTTAGTATATCAAATTATTGATATTAAAACAGGAATAGAAATATCTAATGAAGTGTTTGAGGCTGCAGGTGAATCAGGAGTTAATTTTTTTAATGATAGAACGCAAGCTAGAAATGCATGGAGAAAACTTGAGAAAAACATGCCAGGTGATGGAACATTTGTATTTGATGGAGTTGAAGGTTTATCTTATGGTGCTAAGGTATATAGTATAACTGAAAAAAATGATAAACTAAATCCTGCAGAATATATTGTTTGGAGCAGAAAAGATAGTGTTGTAGAAAACGGAACATTAACATTAATACCTGCGTCTGCTGTAACATTATCTGCAAAACAGAAAAAAGAAAATAAAGTATATATAAATTTAAAAAATGGTCAGTTCAAAGCATTTTATAATTTAGAAGATAAAGACTTTAAACTTTTACCACAAAATGTTTCTAGAATAAATTATGCAGAACCTGTCTCACCTTATGGTGCTAAGAATCCAGAAGAGAATAGCTGGGCTGCTGCTAAGCAAAGGTACTATTCAATCTTATCTATTTTAACTCCTGAAGACTTAAAAACTTTAGAGTTTGTTGTAGTAAAGAATATAGATGCTGGTGAACTTGGAGGTCAGTATTTTATTCCAGGTTTAGATGCTAACCCATATATTATTAGAAAGAAATCAAAATATGAAATAGGCATTAGAACTAATGATATTGATGTACAAAGAAAAATTGATGATCTATTTACATCAGAGACTTCAGATGGAAAACCAAAATCTTTTGTTAAAACAGATACTGAAGGTCTTGATACAAAGATATTTGCCTATATGCCTAATGATAACTATCAGTTCTTTGATGGTGTAGATCCAATGCTCTTAACAAGAGAACAGTTGAACCAAGTAATAGGTAACATACAAGGATTAAAAGGTAGACTTACTAAAGAACAAATATTAGATCAAATTAAAAATAATTGGGCTAAGCAAGGTTTATTAGTAACAGAAGTAGATAAATTAATGAAGGATACTGTTGATGGAGAATTTATGGTTATCCCTCAAGATAAGTTATCTAAAAAATTATGGTTTAATTCTATATTGGGTAATGTTGTTTATGATAAATCAGCATCTAGAAATCTTAAAGAATTAGTTAATGAAGGCGCTGCAGATGAATCAGGAAACTATTTAATTTATCAATTAGAAGCTGGTAAATTAGAAAGACGTAAAATTCCTATTAGCAACTTGCAAGAAAGTGAACTGGACGCTTTACAAAAAAGAGTAGAACAGTCTATAGGAAAACAAGAACTGGATAACTTACTGAATGGTTCTGATGCTTATATGGCAGCAGTTCTTTTACCAGATGGTACTTATAGAATAGTTCCTTTAAAGTCAGAAGTTTTAGATTCTGAAGCATTAAATACATTATTTGTTGGTCTAGTTGAGCAAGCTCAAGAAACACAAAAAGAAAATAAAGACGGTAAAAATCCTATATATAATAAGAACTTTAATGATGAGATAAAAAATAGATTGTTTATTTCTGCTCACGAAGGTCTTGGTTTATCTTTAAATGTAGATGTATATGGTAGAATTCAACTTACTGCAGTTAAAGATGGAAAATTTACTGACTTTCAATTATCCAAAGAAGAGGTTAATAGTAAAAAAACTATAAATGAAAAGATAGATGATTTAATTGCTACAGCAAATAAGAGTGAACTGTTTAAAAATTCAGTAAGCAGTCCTGAAACAGGAAGTAAAAAAGGTTTAGTATTATCATCTAAAAACTTTAGAGTTTCATACACAAGAGAAGCTGGTATTAATGAGCTAATAGAAAAAACTGAAACAAGTGCTAAACCGCAAGTAGCTGGAGTTTCTAAAATAGAGCTTGGTGCAAGCTCAGCATTTATACAAGCTAAAAAAGTTAGTACAGATGGTGTTGTTAAAAAGGCTACTCCTAAACCAAAAGGGTCTTCAAAGACTCTAGCACAAATTGCTGAAGATAGCCTTGCAAATGAGAATCAATCTGTAGAGGTTGAAATATCTTCATCTAATCTAGTAGATATTATGAATCTAAAAATGCCTACCCAACCAGGGATTAATAGAATTTTAGGGCTACAATTGTTTGATGAATCTGCAATAAAAACACTTGAGGAAAAAGGCATTATCATAAATAGGGGAGGAGCTACAGGAAGGGAATTTTTAGTATCTAAAGAAGAGGCGTTAAATATTTTAAACCCCGTTAGACAGGAATTAGTAAAAGAAAAATCTTTAGAAAAACTTAATCAAAAATTAGATACTCTTAAGGTTGAACTTGTTACTAATAAAAAAATAAAAGAACATAGAAAGATATTAAAGGATAGTAAAGAATATCAAGACATTCTTAAACAAATTAAAAATTATGGTGATATAGCAAATAAAATATCACCAGTGTTAACATCAGAAGATTTAGAAAATATTGATGTGTTTATGGATTGGGCTAATGAAAACTTACCTGATTTTATTAGTGTAAAAGATATTGCAACTTTAGGGGACAATATGAAAGCTGGTGGAATAAGGGTTGGTGCATTTGGTTTAAACTTAAATCACTTAGCAGGTGGGTTAAATATTTCTGGAACATTATATACAGGAGCTAATTCACCATTTAGATATCATGAAGCTTTTCATGGTGTGTTTAGAATGCTTTTAACTGATGTAGAAATAACTAAGTATTTAGGTATTGCTAGAAAAGAAGTAAGAGCTAAGTTAAGAGCTGAAGGTAAAAACTTTAAGAAAGAATTAGAAATCTTTAGAAGCTCAGCTAATACATACTCTAATATGAGTGATGCTAGATTAGAACAAGAATACTATGAAGAATATTTATCAGATCAGTTTGAGTTATTTAAAACTAATCCTAAAAGTACTAAGACATCTTCAGAAGTAAAATCATTATTTACTAGAATTTTAGATTGGATTAAATCTTTCTTTAACTCATATAACAAAAGTGAATTACTTACTTTATTTGAAAACATTGATGCAGGAAAATATAAAACTTCAGCAACAGTATTAAATCAATTTACTAAAGGTTTAGCTACAGGTGTTACATTAGAAGCTAATGCATTAATACCATATAAACACATCACTGATGAGGTTAGTAGTAGTCAAGGTTACCTTTTTGTAGATAATGTAGTAGCTGATCCTTTTATTAGAAGTATTGCTGCAATGTATTTATCTAGAGTTTCCAAAGTTACAGAACCTAACACAAACAGAGGTGAGATTTTTGATGATGTAATAAATGATTTTTATGAGTTATATAATCCAATTAGTGATCACAATGTAAATAAGTCTGAATCACAAAAAGTAATATTAGATAGTATAACAAAAGCAATTGATAATTATTTAGAACAAATTCAAAGTCAAGTCTATGATATATTAAACGTTATAGATGGACAAATTGCTGAAGAAGAATATAATACTGAGTACTTTGAAGATGCAGTTGGTGTAAGAGCTTCTGATCAATGGAATACAGATGCCTCATTAATTGGAGGTATTAACTCTACACCAAAAATGGTTAGGTCATATATGGCTACTACTACTATGGATACAACAGATTTCTTTGGTAACAAAGAATTAGTTAGTGGAGAGTCTTTAATTATACCTGTTCCTTTTATGGAAGTGTTTAATGGTATGTTAAAATCAACAAAAAATATAGGTGATCCAAAGAAAATGTTACAAACAATGTATTTCTTTGGACAAGATAATGCAGCAACAGGTGCTGTAGTTACTAGAATACTCCAGGATATTGGAATAACTGAAGAGACATTATTAAATAATAGTCCTTTACCAAATATGGAAGATCCTTTATTATTTCAAGCTATTACTAAAGCATTTGAAAACTTTAGAGTGGACTATCTCTTTACGCAAAGAGATGTTAATGGTAACATTTTATCTTATTCTGCTGCACAAAGAGATGATATTAATTCTCAAGTAGATAGATGGTCTCAAGGATGGAACAATGCATACAAAAAAATTAAATCAGATTCAACTATAGCCAGTAAGATTGAAAAAACTTTAACAGAGTTAATAAATCTTTTAAACAAAACAGACTCAAGAAGCAGTGCACAAGTTACTGAAGATGCAAGAAGCTATAGTAAGAAATTATTTGATTTAACAGGTATAAGATTAAGTACTCAATATATGAAGTACAGTATTTTATACAATAGAGTTGAAGCTGGTAATGTATTTTCACAAATTATTGAAAATGAAGATGGTACAAAGACTACTGTAACACATACTGAACAACAAGCATTGGTAGATCTTCATAAGAATAATGAAACTGAAAGACCGCTTACATCTGAAATTATTAGAGAAATGTATTCTATAATTAATAATAAAGACAACATTTTTAGTGATGGGGCTGATGGAATGAGATCTAGACTAGTGAAGATGGCTAATGCTAATGCACCATTTGATGAAACAATTGGTCTGTCTGTGTTTAAAAATAGTGAGGATAATCTAGTAAATGCTCATCAAAAACCTACATTTCATTTAAGACAAATAGAAGCTTTAAATAATGTTTCAGAATTAGAAGCTAAAAAAGAAAATTTATATTTAGCAGATAATTATCTTTTAAATAATCCTGCTTTTATAGAGATGTCTAATCAAAAAAGACAACGTGTAATAAGAGTTGCTGGTACAAAAGTTGGGAAGATTAATCTTACAGAAGAAGAAATCAATGAAAACATTTCAGGTTTATCATATAAATCTACTTATGGAAACTTTACACCACAAGAGTTTGCATTAAGTATAATAAATAATTATACAGCCTTTGTTAATCCTAGATCAGGTAAAGTTGACTTTGTTGAAATTACTGATCCAATAACAGATAAGAAAGAAAAGGTGGCAATAGCACCAAGTTTAATTAGAGTACTTGAGTCAGCTAACACAGGAGATATGATGCCCATAGCTGTTATTAAAGCTGTAGAATTTGCAAAAGGAAATTCAGGTCCTGTTAATATAACTGATAAAGCAATTGATGTTTTTATAAATAAAATAGACACAGAATATAAACGTATTCAAAGAGAGTCAAACTCACAGACTGCAACACCAGAACAAATAACCGGATATAATATTGAAGGTTTTGATGAGGAAGGTAAACCTTTACCAATGAGAGCTTATCAGTTACATAATTCTGCTTTACTATTAACTCCAGGGTCTGTAATAAAGACTCAGTTAGAGCAAATTGCTAAGCGTTCTAATACAGTTACTTTAGAACGTGCAATGATTGAGCAAAGTAAGACGATGAATGATCTTAGATCTGAAGTTAGAAATAATTTAGAGTTGCAATTTGAACAGTTTAAAACTGAATTAAATGATCTTGGTGTAGCTAATGAAATTAGTATTAAAATTAGAAGAGGTTTAACTGGACTTGGTGTTAAAAGTACACCAGCATTAGTAGAATCTAACTATTTACTAAATCTTAGTTCGGATTTAAATTATAATTTAAAACAAATATTTTTAAGTGATTGGATTAATACTCAAGCAATAAATGATATATTTTTAGGTGATCAAGCAGTTACTCTAAAGAATGCTGTAGATGCTATTAAAAGAGCAAAGGCACAAAATGCAGCATATATAAGCGCATTCAGTGCTATTAGTGCACCGCAATATGGTGTTATGCATAATGTAGATGATATTGGCTTAGTAGCAATAGAAGAACCTAAAGGAACTTCTGCATTAACTGGAAATAATATTGATAAGGCTGATGCACAGATGTGGATGACTCCTAAAGCAGGTAGATATATGTCTTTTGGTTTTGGTCAATTAACACCTGCCATATCAAATTTATATGATAAAGTAGATCAAGGAGAAGATCTTACTTCTTGGCAAATCTTTGGAGAAAATGTTAAAGCTGTTACTTATGAAGATAAAGGTTACATAGTTAAAGATCTTAAGATTTTTGACAAAGACAACGTTGAAGTGTTTGAAGAAAACAGTACTGATAGAAAAGCAATATTTGAATTAGCAAAAAAAGAAAATACCATAAAGTTAGATGGATATGTTAATCAAGATAATGCAATGCTTAATTCTAAAAAACTTGTATTCTTTAATGGTACTACTTATATAAAGATGTCTGCTTTTATATTATCTCGTGGCCTTACTTCTAATAAAGTAACAAATGAAGATGGTGGTACTTCTTGGGTAGCTAAACCAAACAGAGTAGAGTTACATAACCTATTAAATAAACTTGAAGGCATTGAGTCTTTACCTGGAAAAAATATTCTTGGTATAGCGGCACCTTTGACTGCATTAAAAATGCTTAAGCAAAGGATACAAACATTAGATAGAATTAATGATTCTAATCCACTTGGGGAAAATGATTACACAACTTTATCAGCTATGGATATGGGCCTTCAGTCTGTTACCCCTTCTAATAAACTAGAGTCACTTGATCCAACACAAATTAAAGGGCTTATTACTTCTGAACAAGTAGATGAAACAGAAGTACCTGGAATGTTAGATCCTGAAGGTAAGCCAATGACAATTGGTAGAATTAAAACATTGTATAATGAAGCAATATCAAAGAGAGTTGAGATAAACTTTAAGAATAAGAGAAACCTTATTTTTACTTTTGATGGTGCCATGGACGAATTAGCAATTTCAAAAACTAAGGGTAACCTTACGCCTAACTTGATGGCTTTTTTAAAGTATGCTCAAGATGGATTAAAAGCTTCCCAATCTAGTTCACAATTATTAGAATTCTTTTCAACTGAAGATGGAGAACAAAAATATAATTTAAATAATCAAATTACTGTAAATAAGTTTGAACAATTATTTTTAGGTTATTTAGGTAGAGGTACTCTTGCTGAAAAACAACCGGCACTTTCTTTAACCTTAGTTTCTGATTTTGGATTGAACGTTTATAGAAGAGTTTTATCTGTAGATTCAGAAGGTATTCCAAATAGATCTGAAATCATAAGAGAAAAGGTTTGGGATAAAATGTCTAATAAACCTGATATTGTTGAATTTGATACTTTACTTGGTAGAAAAATACCTAAAGAAGGACTTATTGTACTTGACCGTTTGAGATCAAACGTTAAGGAATATGATGCTAAAGGAGATTTTACAGGGTTAAGATATACTGAAATGTTAATGCCAGCTCACTTTAAGTCTGTAATGGATTTAGTAGAGAATGGTACAATAGAAATGCCCGAAGCAATATCCAAAATGTTTGCTATCCGTATACCTTCTCAAGATAATCACTCAACAATTAATATAAAACATGTAGACTTTTTACCTTCTTATTATGGTTCTTCTGCATCTTTTGCCCAGGAACTAGTTGAGATATCAGGAGCAGATTTTGATATTGATAAGGTGTTTGCTCAAATTAAAGACTTCTATGTTCAAGATGATAAGTTTATTGAATATGGTAAGAAAGAATTAGATACAAATAAATATAGAGAGTACTTACAATATGTACAAGAAAAAGTACAGAAAACAGGTTCTATATATAATGATGCACTAAAACTTTATGTAGAAAACGATCAATCAAAAAGAGTAGATAACCCAGCCGGACTTGACTTTGCAGATTCAATGAACGAAGCTGAGTATGCAAAATGGGCAAATACAATAATTGCATTAGATATGTTAGGGCTTCCTATATCTAAAAAACAATATATAAAGTATGTAGAAGATCACGGAGAACCTTATCAAGCTCCATTAAATAATGAGCTCTTAGATTACAAGTATGCGTTAATGGGACACACTGCAGTTACTGAAGATGTAGTAGGTGATGAGGTGCCTATTTCTTATCAACCTGCTAACTTAGATATATTAAAAAGTCAGTTAGAAGGTTTAATTAATCTATCTGAAGGAGATACTAGCATAAATGTATTTGCAAAAAGAAACCAAGAAGATTCTATTGATATAAATAATATATTAGGAAAAATAAACGCATTTAAAAATAACAAAGGTGCTGCTATTGGAGCCATTGTAACTCCTAATGTTAACTTAAGTTTATTGACTGAGTATGAAATGGTAATTAAAGATAAATCTAAAGCTATTACTATTAATGGAATTGAATATGATAATTATGGTGTTTTAAGAGAGAGAATGGCTGATGGAACAGAAGGGGTTAGAAAACAAGATATCATTTCTTCTCTTATCACAATGGCTACAGATGATGCAAAAGAAAGATTAGTTGCAAAACTAGGTCTTAATAGATCTGCATTATCATTAGTAGGTAATCTTACAGCATTAGGGATGCCAATTCGTACTTCATTACTATTAGTTAATAATCCTACTATACAAAATATTTATAATAGAGCATTAAATAAAAAGGAAAAAACAGACCCTGGAGTTGAAAAGCTACTAGGAGCAAGAATAGCAGAATTATATTCATATAAAGACTCAGGTTTTGATTTAGTTACTGTACCAGTAACAGATGCTTTATTATATGCAGCAATTGAAAATGAGAATGATCTTAGTAATAGTGAAGAAGTTTCTATATTACAAGAATTTTCAAAAGGAGTTCAAATTCAAAAGTTTGTAGCAAAAATGAGATCTGTATCAAACCTTACAACTGGTTTTGGTAAAAATGTAGCAGTTGTAAACAAAACAAGAAAAGATATAATTGATTTATTTGAACCAAAACTTACAAAAAAGAATGGTCTAATAATAGAAGTTGCTCCATTATTAGATTTAACTAAGATCTATAAAGGTAAAACATGGCAATCTAAATATATTGAAATATTTGACCAAGTGGTTGATCAGATTTTACCAGCTACTTTCTTATCTGCTAGTCTCCCTTTTCAAACTATATTAGATAAAACATTAGAGAATGTAAATCAAAGTGATATTGAGTTTAATGAGGATGCTCTTGCTGCAATATCAAGAGATCTATTGTCTTATGTTACTATTAAAGCTTATCAACATAACCAATTAAAGCCTAATAATAATTCTCAGTTCGTTGCTAATTTAAATAACAACTTTATATATCCTGTTTCTGAAAATGAAGCAAGTAATTCAATTATTGACGTTGTGGAAACTCTTAGAGCAAGAGAAGACATGGAAGAAAACTTCTTTTTAAATTCTTTTGTTGAGTTATTAAATGCTAATGATCAAAGTAATCAAACGGGAATGAACATAGCTCAAGCAAATACTTTCTTAAGTATGGATCCTCTACAAAAAGTAAGTCTTCAAACTTCTTTTGCTCAAATATATAGTACAGCAGCCACTAAAAATGATGCTCTATCTATTATTAGTTACATAATGGTTAAAGATGGTTTACAATTAAGGTATGGTTCATTATTAGATGCTATTAGTCCTTTTATAATAAATGATTATTTATCTCAAATAGATACTGCCAATGACGCATTAAGAGATACGTCAGGTGAAAAAATGGAATCAACATTTGGTTTGACTTTTGATGAATTACAAAAAGAATTTGTTGATGGTTATATGCAATCCCAGACTAATAATGCATTATTAAAAACATATTTTGCTACAGATAAAGAAATTAAATTAGATAGAAAAAACAAAACTGTAATACTTACAAGAGGTGAGAATCAAAAACGAGATTATATTAGGTTAAATTTTTCTGATGCAATAAGTTCTAGTTACAATACGTACATGAAAGTTGATGAAGTATTAGAAAATAAAATAAAAAAAGATAAGTATGTACAAATTCCAACATATGGGTCTAATCAACAAACAGGTATAGGATTTATGTTTGGTTCAAGAGCTACATATGAAGGTAATAGAGCATATGTGGCTAACAAAAACTTTAAAAATGCTGAATCTAATCAAGATCCAACTAAGGAAATTCCAAAAGATCAGAAGAACATTAATGCTGAACGCATATTAAAAAATGAAGATACAAATACTGAAGCTACATCTGATGAAGTAAAAGTTAATGGTAAAAACATAGCGGATATTACAGAACAAGATGCAAAAGATAATGCTGCATCAGCTGCTGGTTTAATGGATGTTTTAAATCTACCAGCAAAACAAATTAGTGAAGTTGAAAAATTGAAAAGAGAAATAAAAAAAATAGAAGATATGCCTATTTCTACTACACCTAACCAAGCTGGTCCAGGAGAAAGACTTCAAAATGATCCAATAACTGAAAGACAACTAAAAGCAAAGAAAGAACGTATAAAAGAATTAACCGGACCCTTTGGTAAAAAAGAATTATTGGCTAAAAGCTTAGGATTTATTGATTATAAACATGTGCTTAATAGTTTAAACAAACAAGAAAACAATAAAAAAGGGACACAGATAACTAAAGAGAGATTTCAAAATCTAACAGACAGTGAAATAAGAAATATTGCATCTAACAGTGAATCAGCTTTACAAAACAAACCAACACAACAAACTAGTGGGGTTGAAGTTACTACACCAGGTTCAAAATATAAAGAAGGGGATGTTGTAACTATAGAAAACATTAAATATAAATTAATAAAATCTAAAACTTCTTTAACTTCCATATTAAGACAAAAGTATGAATCTAAGTTTGGTGAATTTAATGAGTTGGAAGACGATCAGTTCTTTGCTATGGTATTAAAAACAGCAGAGGATGAGTCAAACCTTAGCCCAATGGAACTTCAAGATACTTTGGAAGCTCAAATGATGATAGAGAGCAAAGGAAACGTTTATGATTTAACTCCATTAAATGAATTTGATCCAGATACAAATCCAGAAGGAGCAATGCCTCTGTTTGACGTAGTAGATAATCTTTTACCTGATATAGTAGATAAATCAAGTGAACTATCAGAGACAGAGGTAATTCTTAGTTCCAAGAGTAGACAGACTATATTAGATTTTGATGTGGCAGTAGATGAGCAGAATGATGTATTAAGAAATTATTATGCCAAAGAATTAAAAGATAATCCTACAGAATTTAAAGCAAGGATGCGCGCACAAAAAATACTATCTTTGGAAGATATGATATTGTCTCGTAAAAATGGTAATTACAAATCAGATGAAGCCTATATAGAGTCTTTAAAGTGTGTATAAATTAAAAAATAATAAGATATAATAGTTATGGCAAAATGTCCAAATAAAAACACAGCAGAATATAAAGCACTACAAAATGTTTATGTTACAGAGTTAGCTACTAATAATATTATTATCAGCTGGCAAGATCTAAACAATACTGATGTATTTCCCACTGTTCTAGAAGCAAAAGACTTTGTTAAAACTAATAAAATGGCTTTTGCCTTAAAGCAAAAAAACTTTGGGGAGAGCATATTAAATAATTTAAGAAGAGAAAAAATAATTCACCAATATCAAGATATTTATTTGGTTAATAACTCTAATCCACAGACTAGAGAGTATGATGAAAAATTTTTACAAAATAATCTTGACAGGTTAGTTCAATACTTAGAAATAAATAACATTCCTCTTGACTCAATAAGTACAATAAGAACACCAATGAGTTATAAGGTCAAGGTTAAACCAGATGTTTTTACTAATAAGGATTTACTTCCTTCGTCTAGATCCTGGGATACTAATAGATCAAGAGCTGTAGTTGGACATTTAATGAGAATGTTTCCTCAAGTTAAAGTAGAGATGATGTCTGTATCAGAAGCTCAAACATTGTATGATAAATTACCACAATGGAGAAAGACTTCAGCAAACTTTTCTGAAGTAAATTCTTTTTACTTTGACGGCACTGCATATTTAATTAGGGGTAGAGTTACCGATGAGACAGCTATTGAAGAAATGCTACATCCATTTATTGATGCAATAAACGTTGATAATCCAGAACTATTTAATGGATTGCTTGTAGAAGCAAAGAAAAACTTTCCGGAACTAACTCAGCAAATTAATGATGCATATAACAAAAAAAGAAATTTTACCCAATTAGAAAGAGATCTTGAATTAGTTACTCAAGCTTTAACTAGACACTTTAAAAATGAATATGAAACTACACCAACCAAATCATTTTTAAAGAAAATTCAAGAAGCCTTAGACTGGTTTCTGAATGTTATAAAAGATCTAGGTAATTATATAGAAAGTGGAATATTACCTGTAACTGCAATTACTAATAAAACTTCATTTAGTGATTTAGCTAAACTTTTAAATACTGAGGGTATTAGGTTTAAACTAGAGAGTGTGGCTGATAGCAAAATAAGATACTCTCTTACACCAGAAAAACAGAAGGTTTATAATTCTTTATTAAAACAAGCTGAAGGCAATATAACACAAACAAAGCTGCTCAAGCAGATGTTTCATTCTGTAGTAAAAGATAAAAGTAAAGTTGATAGTTTATCAGTAAACGTTAATGTAGCTGCAGAAGGAAATGATATTGTAGTATTAAATAAAAAAGATAACCAGTATGTTAATATTACAACAGGAGAATTAAATGACTCAGCTGTAGCCGCTGTTAAAGGAAGTGTAAAAAATGAAGAACAGATAGAATTAAACTCAGATATTAAAAGTGATATAAACACTCTATTAGATGTTGTAGTTTCTCAAGAATCTATTGATTCTGTTATTAATAATATGAATACTTTAAACTCAGAACAGGCAACAAAAATTTATTCTTCACTTAAAAGAAATATAAATTTTTTAAAATCTGCCGGTTCAATTGCTATACCTCAAGTAGTTGTATTTGATAATGTAACTAAGCTTGCAAATACAGCTGATTTACTTATAATGGATCCTACAGGTGCTCTTCAGGTTATTAGTTTAAGAATTAGTAAAAACTCTGTCTATGCCAAATCTTTAAAAGAAAAAGTTAAAGGTGTAGATGGTAAAGCGTTATATGAAAACAATAAAGAGAACTTACCAGAAGATAGCTTATTAAAACAAAAAGGTGTAGATAGCCTTTCTGTTGCAGCTCAAGATAACTTAGAAGTAAATATGATGTCACGTATGCTTGAAAATATGGGTTATAAAATCCAAAATTCAAATGCAATGACTTTTCATTATATATCCGGTGTTAGTGGAAAAAAAGGAAATGAAAAGTTTAATGGTGATCTTGTATTTGATGACTACTATCAACATCCTATAAGTGAAAATAGAGATAAGGTTAATTTACTAATACCTTCTCAAGTAAACAACTTCCGTAGAAAACAGTTAAATGATAAAATAAAAAATGATCCTGATCAACCATATGTAGGTAGAGATGATGAATCTGTAAATAGAGATGAAGCTCAGGATATAAATTATCAAGAGTATACCTCAATTTTTGATGCACTAGGATCTTTTAAAGAAGGTCTAATAGCAAAATTAAAAGCTATTGAATTAATTGATAATAAAATATTTTTAAAGCAAGGTGAAAAAGTAACAAGAGATGAAATTTCTAGAGCAATAGGACTAATATCTCTGACTATGGGGGAAGGATCAGCAGAAAGATCAAGAACCTATACAGCAATGTTAAGATATGCTTTAAGAGAAATGAGAGAATTTCAAGAGTATGTTGAAGATCCTAAAAATATTAGCAAGCCTGAGTACATTAGATATGTTATGAATTTTAACAGATTTATTAGCACTTATCAGAATTTATTTCAGCTATCAGATATTACTGAGCTTAATGCAACACAAAGTTCTATGGTTCTTCAACTGGAGACATTATCTAATAAAATTGCAGGTACTAAAAAAAGAGATGGTCTTGTAAATATTGCTATTGTAGATTTTGTTACAGAGCAAGTAAGGGGATTATCTAACAAAGAGTTTGGTGCTGATAATAGTAAGTTTACTGAAGAGGATTTAAAAGAAATAGTACTTGGTGGTGGAATTGAATTTTCTAGAGATATTGATATTGTTGAGTTATTGACAAAAGATATGTCAACTTCAGGGGAAACTTTACTAACCTTAATGGATAAAATCTATAAAAGACAAAAACAGATTCTTTTAAACAGAATAGGTTATAGAGAAGAAATTATTAGAAAGGTAGGAGAAAAAGTATTAAAGCTATCTCCAAGTTCTGATAAGCAAGAGATTTTTAGGTTTATGTTAGAATATGATTCTGATGATAATTTTTCAGGATTCTATACAAAAAAAATAGGTCAGCGTTATTATGGTATGGCTCAAGATTTATATAAAGACTTATCCGATATTAATGGTACACCTTTTCAATATAATCCTATTTTAAATCTACGAGATGGTACAGCTGAAGAAATAGCTTATAATATAGATTTAGCCAATAAGAAAAAAGCATACTCTGATTTTATGAAGGCGGAGATTATTAATGAAGATGGTAGTAGAGAAGATGGTACGTATCATAAATATACTGAAGAGTTTATAAATGCTAGAAATAGATTTGAGTACTTGAGCAATGGATATTGGCTTGCTAAAACGACTAATGACTTAGCAGAGTATACTATATTTAAATCAAAGTACTATGAAAATAGAACATATACAAAAGCGTTAAGAGATGAAGGAGTACCTACAGGGGCTATAATATTAAATCAAGAATATAATAGAGCAGTTAAAAATGAATTTGTAGAGCCAAGAGAGATATCTGGAAACGGAGAAATGATGCGTAGTGACAAGTATGAAGCTCTTTACGATCCTACTAAAACAGATGCATTAACTTTAGCTCAAAGAGAATTTTATGAATTGTATATTCAATTTTATGAAGATGAGTTATTAAATAAAATACCTGAACAACAGAAAGCTCAAATGCTTGGTAAAGTTCCATTAGTAAGAAATCAACTAATCTCTACATTAAAAAAAGAAGGATCATTAGTAACTAGACTATATGCAAGTTCAGTTAGAAGTTGGAAAAATCTTACTGAAAAAACTGCTAGTGAAAAGACACTATTATCTAATGAGGATGGTAGTATATATAATGGATTACCTGTAATGTTTACGGGATCCCCATCTGTAGATGGAGCACTTGAAGTTGTAGAGGCTGAGATTGCAGCTTTAAAAGATGACTACAAACAAAATAAAATAGCAAAAGGTAAATATATAAAAGAGAAAGCTATATTAAATGGTAAAGCCAGTTCAATAAGAAATAGACCTTCTTTAGGACAAGTAAGTACTGATATGGCATCAAGCTTATTAGAGTTCAGTAAAATGGCAGAACATTATGAAGTAATGGGAGAAATTGAAGATACCCTTAATGCTTTTGTAAAAGTTATTTCACAGAAAGAGTATCAATCAAGTAATTCAAGTGAAACCTGGTTTGAAAAAGGTGTAAATGGTGTTTTAAAAAGTAAAGGTTTTGCAAAAACAGAAACAGGAACACCATCTAACGTAGAAAAAAGAGCAAGAAAATATATGTCTATGATTTTCTACGACAATGATCTTATTACAAAAGGTGCTGGTGATAGAATTGCTGCTGCTGTAATATCAACAGCTTCTTTAACATATGTAGCGTTTAATCCATTAGGTAACTTTAATAACTACGCTATGGGTAGAATTAACAATGGTATTGAAATGCTTGGTCAAAGATATTTTTCTAAGAGTGATTATATAAGAGCAAGTAAAGAATATAATACACAAGGTCTACAATCCGGTATTTTCCAAAGGCTTGGTGCTGCTGGTATTGATTTAGCTGATATAGCTACACTTGGAAAAGCGGGTCTTAAAACTTCAACCTATGATCCAGAATTAGCAAATAATTTGTATGAAGGTCTTGTGGATGACTTACGTATGATGGATCCTTCCAGTGATCTCCGGGAATCAGGTAATAAAAATACTGATAATGAAACCGTTTGGCAGAGATTTACAAAATGGGGTTATACCTTACAAGATGCTGCTGAATATAATGTTCAGACTAAAGTTGGGATAGCAATACTTATGGGTATTACAGTACGTAATTCTAAAACTAATGAGACTTTATCTTATTATGATGCACATGTATTTGATACTAAAACACACAAGCCTAGAATAAAAGAAGGTTTTGATGAAATAGTTTCCAAGAATGGTAATACTAAACCTATAAATGAAATTTCAAAAGCAGAAATCACACAAGAGATAAGAGAAGTTAATAAACAAATACACGGTAACTATTCTAGTGATGATAAGATGGTTTTGCAAAGTTATATGTTAGGTAATTTTGCAGCTCAGTTTAAGAAGTGGGTTGCACCGGCAATAAGATCTAGATTTCAAAGACAATATTTTGATGAAAATCTGGGTCATATGGAAGGAAGATATAGATCTTGGTGGAAGTTTGTTGCTCATGCTACTGAACAAATTTTTAAAGGTAACAAAGATATTTCAACATATAAAGACTCATTTTTAAAAGAGCAAGGCTTTACAGGAGAAGGTGGTAACAGAGATCAATTTGCAACAAATAAAATACTAGGTGTCCATAGAAGTATGGGTGAACTAGGTATTATTCTTTCTGTAATGGCTGTGAGTTTAATTCTTGATTCAGTACTTATAGGAGATGATGATGATGATCCAGGAATAAAAAAATTAAAGAATGCATTAAAAAAACAAAGTGGTAGACTAATAGCAGAAACTACGCAATTTGTACCTCTTTTCCCAGCTACAGCATATAATCAATTATTTGGTTTTATTGATAAACCCTTTGCTGCAACTAAAAATGTTTCAAACATGCTTGAAGCTTTGTTAGAGACAATACACACACCTTACGGCTTAGTATCTCAAAGTGAGGCTGAATTCTATACTAATTCAAAGTATGTTTATCAGAGAGGTTATAAAAAAGGAACCTTAAAGCTTTGGAAAGAATGGAAAGATGCTATTCCAATTTTATATACTATACAGAAATGGAATAACTTGATAGACGAACAAGAATATAACATTAGATATTAAGGATAAAAGTTTAAACTCTCTAGTTAATTCTAGAGAGTTTTTTTTTTATATACCATATATATTATGTATATTATTGTATAACCAACACGTAATAACCTTAAACTAAAACTGTTTATATGAAAAAATATGTTGGTATACTTATAGTCTTACTTTTCATCTCCCCTAATTTATATAGCCAAGGATTATTTAAGTCCTTATATAAAGACTTCTTAAAATATGGAACCATATACGGTGCTGGAGATATTTCAAATTCAATTGAGGCAACAGAGTCTACTTTCTTTTTAAGAACTAATTCTGACGGAAGTTTATATTCTATTCCAGACGTAGTAGATAATACGCCTGTTTTCCCTTATGATTATAGATATGGATTTGGAATTAGAAAATTAGCTAGATTTGATTACGAAAGAAAACCTAAAAACTTTTATGATGGTACAGAAAATCAATTAGCTTTCTCTGCACCTACGTCTGCTTTTAAAGGTTTAGAATATCAATTCCACTTTGAAAAAGAAAGATGGAGAGGTGAAGATTTTACTAACTTTAACTACTTCCTAAAACACACAGGTAAATACCACATCGTTAAGATACAAGCTAGAGAAGTGGGTAAGATTAACTTAAACTATAACTCAGCTGAGGTTAGGGCTAGACTGCCTATAGGCAAGAAGTTTTCTATATCAGCAGGAGCTATCGTTAGAGGGCATGAAAGAGCTTATGGTTACAATCCAGTAGAAATATGGTTAAATGAAACTGAAATATTCATGGACCAAAATGGTAATCCAATTTTAGGCCCAGATGGTAATCCTCAAGAATTTCCAGTTAACCAATGGTATGGATTAGGTAGGGAATATGGCTACACAGATCACTTTACAGAGACAACAACAGAAGGAGTAACTACTCAAGATTGGATATGGAGAGATGTAGATGGAAATCAAGTAGCATCTTCTGATCTAGATTTTAGAGAAAGAATAATGCCAGGATTAATGAACCGTTTTAATGGTGAAGCTTGGGATCAATTAGATGCATGGGTAGAAGTAGCTCCTGTAGTAGGGGTAGATTTTTACCATTATAAAAGAGATTTTTGGTTACATGCATACGCAAACTACATTTTACCTTATCACAAATATATAGCTGGAGAAGAAGAATTTAGCTACCTTAATAGAAATAATTGGGGTAAAGGTGGACTAATACTAGACAATGACTTAGAGCAATGGGATGATTATTCTGCAGGAATTAGCTTAGGAACAAAATTAGGGAAAAATTTAGGAATATTTATTGAAGGAGAATATTCTAAAATGTGGGACAGTGAATTATTTCAAACAACATTTGGTCTTAACTATACATTCAGATAAAATATGAGAGTTTTTATTATATTTATAGTACTAGCACTAAGCAGTTGTGCTACTTATAAAGTAAGCACAGTAGGACATGATCCTATATATACACTTAACCTTCCTAGCAGCATTCAGGTAGATACACTTAACTATAGACAGTTACAGTGGAAACTTAGAACAGACTTTAATTTTAGATATGACTTTGCTATCTATGCAATGAATCAACCCTTTAATTATAGATTTGGTAGATACAATAGATTTGGTATGTTCAACCCTTATCAGAGCCGTAGTCAATACTGGATGGATTGGGCATTTGGAAATACTAATTTTAATATGTGGGATAACTGGGGTTACCCATATCGTAATAACTATGTATGGAACGGATGGAGTAATGGATATGGATATAACGCATGGCACCAACTTGGTGGAATTTACGGTAGAAGAATGTCTATACAAGATAGACAGGGTATTGCTGCTATGGGTAATTCAAGAATAGCTAGAGTAAGCTCTACTCCTATTACTACAACAAGGGTAAACGTTATTAAACCAAAAGTAATAATTAGAAACAAACCTATAAAAGTGTATAAGCCAAT
>Ga0208814_1000491_pt1 | contig 23947 bp, 24 predicted proteins | sample MalvirAntarct_55_FD_184253 | JGI IMG/M metagenome (GOLD analysis project Ga0208814, IMG submission 184253) | Marine viral communities from the Global Malaspina Expedition - Malaspina viral metaG Antarct_55 (SPAdes) (version 2) | ecosystem: Environmental > Aquatic > Marine > Oceanic | place...
ATATTCTACAATAAAATATTCTACAATAAAATATAGGATAATTATAATATGCCTAATAAAAATAGTAGTGGAGAGATTATATTTAAGGATTATTCTGAATTTAGACCAAATTTAACACCGAGAGAAATGTTTCAATTAGGAAGTTTTGGAGGAACATATTGGAGACCTATACACTCGTCTGTAACAAATAAAAAATATAAAAATCAACATTTAGATTATCCGAAATCTTGGTGGAAAGGACTACCTGAGGATTGGCTAACAAGCGACTGGGACGAGTACGATAAATCCATTAATAAGTACAATGTCAAGGTGGGAACAACTCTGGAATTTTGGGAGGAAAAGAAATGGATAACTAAGAATCAACCCTATGGTTGGGTTCAATGGTATTGTGATTTTTATCAAGGCAAACGAGGCCCTGATGACGAATGGCAAATAAGTAGATGGACCAAAACAGCTGGTCCGAAGAGTAGATTCAGAAAATGGTTAATCAATATGATTAATGATAAAAAGGCAAAATATAACGATTATGAGATTAGTCCTAAAATACGACAAACTTTACAACATTGGGGTTACGAATTGACCAGTAAGGATTGTAAGAAATGTAAATAAAATAATATTTGGAATGAATAATTATTATTTTATGATTTTATACAAATAAAATGGGGCTATTTTTTAACACGTTTAGTTTGTTTTCCCTTTCTAGTCTTTCGTTTCTTTGTAGAATGGCTTCTATGAACGATTTTATTATGTAAATAATTAGTAGCAGATTTTAAATAACTATTTGCTAAAAATATCTTTTTATTTACCCATTCAGGTAAATCGTCATCGTCTCTAAGAAGTTTATGTAATTTTTTAGCATTTCTCTCTATATTATCTAATTCTGTTCTTGCCATATGACCTTCATACATATGACCATAATCTAAATTACGTCCAGTCATTATATATATTATATAGTAAAAAATATTTTTAAATTTCTAAATCATATTTAATCTTGATTTTCTCTCTAAGAATGTTAATTTGTTCTTCTAACTCGTATTCTTTTGGTAACACCATTCTTACATTTTGTCTTGTTCCATTTGGTGCTCTTCTGTCAAAAGTTAAATGTGGCTTTCCTCTATAATCTTTATTACTTACAAAAGTAGGCAATATTTTTTCTTCCACGTTTGGATAAATATCATTTTCCAAATCATCCACGATTTTGTTTGCTTGGGCTAGTTTTTCTAGGATGGAGACTTTTTCGGATTTGGATGAGGTGAATTCCTTGTCTAGTTTTGGATGTTTTTCAACACGAAAATATTCTCTATAAAGATTTTTTTCTTTATTGTAACATTCTCTATTATAAGTAACATATTTTTTAATCATATCTTCATTGATTTCTTCAGGCAATGGTTGTGCTGATGTTTTCCTTGCACGTTTTGTTCCTTCCTTAATACCTTTAGAATTTTGTCGTTGAACTTCTTGAGATACTATACGCAGATTACCATAAGTATTATTTAATGGGTCTTGGTCAATATGATCTACGCTTTTATTTTTGGTTCCTTTACCATTCCAATAATAATTCATTATAACTTGATGGATAAATAATGAATTATTACCCAATATATATCCATTAGTATGATAAGACCAAATTATTTTATTGTTATTAATATCGGTATTATTTTTTTCAAAATCTATTATTTTTTGATAAGAAATAGGACATAACTTACATAATTTATTTTTATTACAAAGCATTAAATATTCTTCCTTATTATGTTCATTTAATATTTTACAGATAGGATTTTTAAATTCTCCAGCATATTTACCTCTACGAATTAATACTCCATCAGTCAAATATTCTACAACATTATAATTTTTTGTTAATTCAATAAAATCTTTTGGAACTATATTTTTGATATTTTTATATCTTAAGTCAAATATATTACTTGTTTTAAAATTATAATTATATAATTCAGGATTAAATTCAAATATGTATTCAACTAATGTAATATATTTTCTATTTACTCCATATGAAGGATATTGTTCAGTATCATTATTAAATATAAATTTTTTGTTAAAATTTAATATTTTTTCAAAAACATGTTCATCAACAATATATATGTTTCCATTAGAATATTCAATATTCCAGCTATTTTCAAAAACGCTATTTTTGAAATATTTTGGTTTTGTTTGATTGTTCATATTATAATTAGTATAATTAGTATAATATGAATATCTTTAAGTTAAAATAATCTTAATATATAAAAAATATATATAATGAAAATTTAATTTGAATAGGCGAGCCCACCCATGCCACTCATGATACGAAGAACATTGTAGTTAGTAGCATAGACACGAACCTTGGCAGTCTTGGTACCCTCAACAGTGGCGTTGGAAAGAACGAGTTGAAGAGTGGCGTTATCAATACGGGAGAAGTTACATGATCCGGAAGGTTGGTGCTCCTCAGGGCGAAGGGCGAATGAGTACACGTTGATACCGGTATCGGGGTTACGTGTGTGGTGTTGGAAAGGTTGGACAAGGTCAAAGTATGTACCCTCACGCTCAGAGAAACGGTCTTGGCCGTTAAGTTGTAACTTGGCAGTTACAACAGGGTTCTCACCCCAGCAGTGCATGTCAAGAGAAGTCTCGGCAAGAACAAATGTACCGGCATCAGAGACACCAGAGTTCATGGCACTGTCAAAGTTAGGGCTGGTATAAGGAACTTCAGGTCCAACTTGGTTAGACCACCATTGTTGGCTGGTGGCAGCATCATCGACAGCACCGGCATCGTTGAAAAGACCAGAAGCATTGATGTATGCGGTACCAGAAGCATTGACAACAGCCTCGGGTCCTCCGAAAGAGTGGATGGCGTTGGGAAGAGCATCGACGGCATCGGTGTAGTTGAAAGGTTGGGCACCAAGAGTGGAGTAAAGAGTTTGGTTACACTCTAAAGAAGAGCAGTAATCAACATTCTCATCAGGTTGGACAACCCAGATAAGCTCCTTAACAGGGTGGTTAAAGTTGAGCTTGATCTTGTTACTGGAGGAACCGACAGACTCATCACCAGTGAATTGGAGTTGCTCAATGAGGTACTCGTGGGGGTTTTGGGCCATTCTGCGACGCTCATCGGTATCCAAGAAGACGTAATCAACGTAAAGAGAAGCAGCGACAAGAGATTGGTTGTAGGCAGTGGTGACCTTACCTGAACCACTTGTACAGTTAAGAGAACCGACTGCCCATAAGCACTCATCAATGGGGCGAATGTCAAGGTTGATCTTGACCTCGTGGTATTGAAGGGCGATTAAAGGAAGAGCAAGTCCAGGGTTACGGCAGTACCAGAATTGGAAAGGAACGTAAAGAGTGGTCTCAGGAAGAGCGTTACGAGGAGCGCAAACTTGACGAGGAGCGTTGGACTCACAAGGTCCATCAACGTCGTTGAAAGAAGGATCAGTGATGAATGTAAGTTGGGTGGTGTTACCAACCATCTTGTAGTATCCACGTTGTTGCTCACCTGTAAGGGTAAGTTGGTTCCAGATGTGCATCCAGTCACCATATTGACGGTCAATACGTTGACCACCAATCTCAACCTCAACCTGAGAGATAAGTTGCTCTCCAGGGAAATCTAACCAGCGAGCATAAACACCGTCCTTGGCATTACCTGTGGTATTTGCCATGTGTTGGTTAATCTCGGGGAGAGTAACTTGAAGGTATGTACGGTAGCAAAGATCACCGTTGCGGCTGATGGTACATGTGACACGACGACCGAAATCGGCTTGTCCGTTGAATGTTTGCTCAATGGATTCCATTGCAAAGTTTGTGTGACGTCTATAAGAGACCTTCCAGAAAGTAATTTGAGGGTTGCCAGTAAGATAAACATCTTGGGCACCGTAAGCGACGAGTTGCATTAATCCACCTCCCATGGTTTTATAATATTGCTAAATATTTTTATTTTTTTCAAAATAACTACACACCTACATTAATTTATTTAATTAATTGATAATTAAAGTTTTCTTTCATAAATGTATGGAGATATTTATTGGAAAAAACTTCTTTTTTTCCTTCATGATTTTTAATAAAAGTGTATTCTTCTTGACGACTTTTCTTAATTGTCCATCCATTATTTAAAACATTATAGAGAAAATAGAATATATATTTGGTTTTATGTGGATTTATACCACGATTATGATGTGATTTCTGATTTTCGATATTGTCAGAATAATGGTTATTGATAGTCGAATTTGTAAAATGTATAGATTCCGAAACAATCATTTTATGATTTTCTTTTACAAGAATATAACCATTTTTTCTTTTTTTGATGGTCCAGTCATTGTCTAAATAAGAATATAAATAATTCATCGTATCCAATACTTCTGGGTATTTTTTATCGATTTCGTTTATCTCTCTATCAAGATCAATATGAAGATTCATTTGTTTAATAGAGAGAAAACATAACATGAAATATAACTTGGTAATGATTTAAGCAAAATATATATTAAAAATAATTTTTTTTTAATAGTATAAACATACTAATGCCGAATTTCAAGCATAAAACAAATAAAAAAATTATTATGGATGAGAAAAGTATTACTACTTTAGATAGCAAACATAGAGAGATTGAGAATGAATTCGCAAAAGAAAAAGAGGAAACTTTACCTGAATTAAGAGCAAAGAAAAAATATTTTCAGAAACTGGCGACAGATACATCAATTTCTATTGAGCATAAAATAGAAATACAGGATACACTGAGAGATGTTATCTCCCAGATAAATGATATCAAAAAGAAAAATAAACATTATTATTTGAATAATAATCAATACATTTTCGACTACTTTGAAAACAAAAAAGAAATCTCAAATAATAACAATAAAACAAAACTACTTAATTCCTTTTTTAAAATTAATTCTGAAGAAGGGTCTCAAAATAATAGTACAAATAAAGACAGCGTTCAGACATATTTGTCCAATCTAGATGAATCATTCATCGATATAAGTAAATTCGTGGTAGAAACGGATATTTGTCAATCGTGTAAAAAAGGGGAACTTATTCCAATTGACCATGAAGGAATTATGGTATGTAACAACTGTCATAAACATATTCAGTATTTGGTTGAAAATGAAAAGCCTTCGTATAAAGAGCCTCCAAAAGAGGCTTGTTTTTATGCGTATAAAAGAATTAATCATTTTCGTGAAATATTGGCTCAATTTCAAGCAAAAGAAACTACACAAATTCCTGAAGAAGTGTTGGAAAATATTAAGAATCAAATTCGCAAAGAAAGAATTAGTTTAACGCAATTAAACAATAAAAAGGCCAAGGATATACTAAAAAAATTAGGCTATAATAAATTCTATGAACACATACCGTTTATTAAGGATAAATTAGGAATTAAGCCACCGGTCATGACACAAGAATTGGAAGAGTCGTTGTGTAATTTGTTTATGGAAATTCAAGGACCATATGCGAAATTTTGTCCAGATGACCGCGTTAATTTTTTGAATTACTATTATACTGTTTATAAGTTATGTGAATTATTAGACCAGATACAATTTCTTCCTTATTTTCCGATGTTAAAAGACCGCGAGAAAAGGATAGAACAAGATGAAATTTGGAAAAAAATATGTAAATCATTGGATTGGGAATTTATACCTACTATTTAGTATAATATGAAGAATAATATAATATAGCAAATAGCAAATAGCAAAAATATATGCGTAATATATAATCATCAAAATGCCTATTTCCAATTTTCTAGAAAATGAAGAATTACTATCTACAAGAGACAATATGCATATTCGTGGTATTATAGAAAGTGATTTAGCATTTTCAGAAAATTTGTATATACCTGAGACACTTTTAATAGGATGGTTTAACTTGTCTGCCATTATAACAACATCTAGTTTAATTTTCTATACCATGGCCAGAAAAGGCTCTGTCAAAGTTCATCCATATTTGGCCAAAGCGATATCTATCGGACTTATATTAGTTTCCACCTTTTATATGTTATTCTCATTAATACCGTATTATCGTAGAATGCAAAATTTAATTATTAAATGCGATAAACTGAAAAAATGTCCTGACGAACAAATTGAACATATAAATAATTTAAAAAATACCTATTTAGGTTTTGGTTCATTAACATGTATTATCCAACTGAGTATCGCGTATTTAATTATTGTAACGGTCTAACGAGTATAATTATATAATATTTACAAATGAATATTATATAACCAAAACCAATATTATATAACCAATATATAATACAATGACTGGAATTTTCAAACATCAACTAATACTTTTTGTGATAATGTTTCTTGTAGGTATTAGTTTGAACCCAATGAATATATTAGCTTATCGGTTTTCTGATATATATCTATCATTAACGCTTATATATAGTGGTTTATTTATGGCTTCTAATATGATATGGAGTCATCAAATTGTTCATTATGTTTCAATGGGACAATTTGATACAAAAATATTTGCAATAGGCATACTATTAAGTAGTGTATGTATCTTTTTATTAAGAAGCCAATTATTCGTAAATAATGAGCAATGGCTAAAACGAATGATAGGTCATCATTCAACTGCTATAACTACAACAAAACAATTACTAGCAAATGATAATAATTTCGTAAATAACAATTATTTATTTACTTTGGCCAAAAATCTTGAATATGAGCAAGATAGAGAAATATTATTTATGAAAAATATGTTATAGTGATAAATGAATTACACCCTTGGTAATTACTTACATATATCAGTAATATACACATTTGAAGATTTATTTATAGTTATTTATAAAATTTCATTTGTATTATCCGTTCTATCTGACGTATTTTCATCACATATACTTAATGGTGGCTGTTTTCTTTTTATTCGATTTCTTGTATTTCTTGTATTTCTTGTATTTCTTGTATTTCTTACATTTTGTATAGTTACGTAACAAGATTCAATTATCATACCTGTTACCACTATTCCACATGCGACAATAACTAATATTAATGGTATAGGTAACATACTATACTATATGATATGATATAATTTTATTATTATATCATATGTGAAATCAATTTATCGTTTTATTGTTTTCTACTCCAAACAGGTCGTACTAAATATAGCACTTGTAACTAAATAAGGGTCGCAATTTGAACTAGGACGTCTATCTTCAAAGTATCCCTTTTTATTCTTTATTGTATCATAACCACGTCTTACAGAGGCTCCACGATTTGCTACTCCATCTGTAAATTTGTCATATGATGCTGTTTCATGTTCTCCTGTCATTCTCTCCTCGTTTCCGGAACCATATATATTCATATGTTCGTCATGCTTCTTTGACAATTTGTCAATTGCTTCTTCAATGTATTCTAATCCGGTTTTGTCTTCAGTGCCTTCTCTCATATTTCTTGTACTATAATTAGTATGACATCCTGAACCATTCCAGTCACCCTTCAATGGTTTCGGTTCAAAATTAATTTTTACTTTATGCTTTTCTCCAAGTCGTTGTAAAATATATCTAGCTATCCAAAGATGGTCCCCTGCTTCAATACCAGTACATGGCCCCACTTGAAATTCCCATTGACCTGGGGCTACTTCTGCATTCATACCACTGATTTTGATGCCTGCGTATAAACAGAGTTCCATATGTTCTTCTGCTATATGACGACCAATCGCATTTTCATGTCCTACGCTACAATAATATTGTCCCTGCTTTCCGTCTTTATCATATCCTAGAGGCATATTTGTTTCAGGATCGATTAAAAAGTATTCTTGTTCTAGTCCAAACCAAGGTTCTTGATTCATATTTTTATTAAATATGGTATTAGCAATCGTTCGATTATTATTATATAACGGTTCGTTGTTCGGCAAATACGTATCACATAGCACGATATAATCACACGGTTTTCTAAATGGATTTTTAAATACAGATTTTGGCTTTATTACAATTTCAGAATCATTGCCACTAGCTTGACCGGTTGAACTTCCATCATAATTCCAATCAGGGATATCTGTAAGTAATAACGGGCGGTCCATATTCGAATTTAATCTGGAACTGTCATTCAGGTTGTCCAATACACGAATCTTACTACGTAATTCATTATTACCACCTAACCATAAATATTCTACAACTAACATTAGTAGTATTATAATTATAATTATAAATATACATATTCTTTTAAACTGTTAAAAATATAAAAATATAACAAATATAAAAAATTGAAATTCATTTATTAAAAGTACAATTTTCTATACTAATACCATTTACTAGTTAAACTATACTATACAATTACACGTTATACCTTATACCATGACGATATATTGTGACAAAATATATACGTTACCCATCGAGTTAGAAAACCATATATACGATTTTAGTTATCAGTATAGAGTTATTCATAAAGATAAATTAAATATAGTTCTAGATGAATTACATTATGTTACAAATTATACCGATTGTGATAATGATATGTGTGAAAAAGAAATATGTAAATTAGATTCTATTGAACATACTATTCTGAATAACGTGTGTTATTTTTGTGATGAGAATTGTAAATCATATGGAGAATGGAGCATCAGGTATGATTATAGAAAAAGTCGCAGACAGACAATATCTAATATCTAATGTCTAATATCTAATATTTGTATATTTTATACACTTATGGAAATAAAAAATTAATATAAATAAAAATAGGTGACTGTATAGCAGTTACTTATTTTTTAATCAGTATGTATATTGTATAAATGATGTAGAATTACTATATTTAAAATCCTCCTGGGAATTTAACGAGGTTAGCACCGATACCGAATCCAGCACCAGAACGAGCACCAACTGCTAAGCTGGGAACATATGTGTCGAGAATGCTGAATGTGGCGGCAGCAGTTAAAGCAATAAGAGCAACTTCGTCTAAATTAAGACCTCTTTTGGGGATAGCATAAGCAGCAATAGCGACCATTAAACCTTCTACAAGGTATTTAATAGCTCTTTTGACTAATTCACCTAAATCTAACATGCCTCCTAACATTATTATATAAACTAAACAGAAAAAATTATTATTTCTAAAATATATAAAACATAACAAATAAAAGACATTATATTATTATAGATAAAAACACTTAAATATTCACATATACAATACCTATAATGAGTTTTTCTAAATCAATCAATCCATTAAATGATACTAATGACACTTGTGTGGTCAATTCAGATAATATCACATTGAAAACGAATCAAGATGGTAGTGATAATGCTAAATATATTGATCTATTAGACGAAGACAAACCTATGGCTGGGCAAAAGTTCGCCTGTTTGTCTTTTATTTCCCCGGAACATGTTCTAAAGCAAAAGGATTTATTTTTGTTTGAGAAGTTTATTAATAATTGGGATTTCAGTAAATCCATGGAGAAATTTTCTCAGTTTCTAAACTTTGTATCTTATAAATACCATCTTGACTTTGATAAATTGACTAGCGATTTCCAAGAATTCTCCAAGGATGAGAAGGAGAAACTTATTAGCACTACCATTGAGGACGACTATAAGAATTTCTTGGATGACCACGAGGATCGTCTAGAGAAGGAGTTTGGTGAGAAGCATTCATTCCAAACATCTATTCGTGGTATCAAGGTAAGAGGTGTTTTCCCCACACAACAAGAGGCTGAGCTCAGATGTAAAATGCTAAGACAGAATGATCCTAATCATGATGTATATGTGGGACCAGTTGGCATTTGGGTTCCATTTCATCCCGAGGCATACAAAACAGGTCGTGTTGAATATATGGAGGAGACTCTCAATGAGCTAATGAGTGAGAAGAAGAAGAACGAGGACAAGGCAAAAGATGAATTCGATACACGTGTGAAGGAAACTAAGCAAAAGGCAATAGAAGATAATAAGAAGAAGGCGTTGGAATCTGGTAACAAACTTACTCAGACTATCAATGAAAATGGTGATTTGGTTTCAGTTGCTAACATGAACACGCAAGAAGCAGCTATGAGTGAAACTGCTACTCTAGAAGATGTAAAAACCGAGCTATTTGAAGGAGATAATATTGTAACCAGTGACAAAACGGATCACGGTCTTTCCACATTACATGCTGCTGCTATGTAAATCATGACATTTTAATATCCGCTCGCTCACAATAATATGATTAAAAACATAAAATATTTTACAATAAAACATAAAATATTTTACAATAAAACATAAAATATTTTACACGAATTGATTTATTTATTTGAAAACTTATACAATATCATCCCAATTATTCAAGTCATCATCTGGTAATTGTATAACACTTTCCCAGTCAGTTAAAACTTCTCTTGCTTTTATTTTCTTTTCTAGAGCAGTATGTTTTTCCAATGTTTTAAAGACCTTCTCTCTGTTGGCTAGAACTAACTCTCTATCTTTGATGTAATTTTGATTACGTGATTTTGAATCCATGATTGATTCATATTCAGTTGTCAATGCTTGTTTTGTCTCAATTAATATTAAATATTCCTCATCCATTGCTATTTTTATCTTAGACCAGTCATTTAACTTCTCAACTACATCTTGATGTTCCCATAAATTTTCCTTTGTATGAGGTCCCAATACATCCATTCTATATTCTATTTTATTGTGTAAATTAGCATATTTCTCTCTCAAGTTGTGTATTCTTTCTTTTTGTTCATCATATTTGTAATACTTGGACACTGATAAAATCAAACTAATATACGTAGAAATGGAAATTCCTGAAACAGATACGATTGATTCGGCCGTGTCGAAATAGTTTTTTGTTGATTGTAAAAATCCAGACATTGTTGATAAAACAATCACGGAAATTTGTATATAATTAATAGTTGAGTCTAAATCACTATATTTAATATCCAATAATCGTTTGCACGTTTTACATTCTTTCAAAATAAATAAATTGTTATTGATAAGCGATTGTAGTTCATTTTGAAAAATAGTAAATTCCTTTGAATCTTTATAATCTAATTTACCTCTATCAGGACTGGGTTGGCGTTTTTTTACACCATCTATTGGTTTATTTAAATTATTTTTCGTAGTAATACCAGTCGTACCATTATTTTTACTTGTTTCTATATTGTTGGTTTTTGCTCCGTCATTAATCTGTTTCATCGCTTTATCTATTACTTTATTTCCACCAGCGATTAGAGCCTTTTCAACTACGTCTAAATCTACGTTCGTTGCGCTCGGAATATTATCTGTACTATTATTCTTTGTATTTTTACTCATTATATAATAAGAATACAAAATAAATCATTTTGTGTTTTATCTAATACTTTATTCTCTTATCAGACAATGTATTTTACCATTTGTTTTTCTTAACATTGATTTTGGGTCCAGCTCCCTTCTTTTGTACGCTATTTGGGTCATAAACATCCTCATCGTCGTCACTGTCAATATCTTTTGATAATTCCCAAAACTCTTTCGATCCCAACTTAAATCCACTATGATTTTGTGCCTTGTACCAGAATATTTGATCTTGTAATTTATTTGATTTGGAGTTGTTATTAATAACTAAACATTCAAAGTTTTCAGTACATTGATCCATGACTTGACAAAACGATTCAAAGGTTGGAAACATACCCGCATAATTCTCCCATATACGCTTTCTATTTGCAATATATGGTTCTCTCAATATGAAAACATAATCAATATTTGTTCTCAAGTTAGGAGGAATACCTAGTGGATATTGCATAGTAATAACTAACATAATCTTCCAGTGACGACCATTCATAAACAACAATCTCATTAGCTTATCTTTCGTCCATTTGTTGTCATAGAGACAATCATCCAATATAACAAATGCTCGAGGATCTATATTGGTTCGCTTATAAGCTTCCATCTCCTTCTTAATTTGCTTTAAAACCGTTTTTTGCCTTTTTAAAATATTTTCAATAATGGCACTATTATATTCATCATGAATAAATAACTTGGGGACGTGTTCAGCAAAAAAACCATTACCTGCTTCCGTACCAGAAATAACCGTTCCTATAGGAATATCTTGATGATAATATAATAAATCTCTCACCAAGAAACTTTTACCAGTGTCTCTTCTACCAATTAAAACGACAACCGGACCCTTGTTTTCATCTGGGCGAAAACTAATATTTTTCATATCGAACTTTTTCATATCCAATGACATGCTTAACTTCTAAAAAGAAAAAAAATACTAATGATTTACGAGAAATAAGTTTAAATGAATCATTATATTTACTTTAAGAATAATAAAAGAATGAACTTTTCTTTGTATTACCGAAAAAACAAGAACGAAGAGTTGTTTCACAGTTTAGAAAATTCCGGTTTAGGTTTAGAGAAACTACAAAATTATGTTCCTCTCTATGAAAAATTCTTTTCACTCAACCCTACTAACTTTAATAGTATTAATCTGAATCAAAAGTACTATATTCATTCTCTACGTGAAGAGATTGATAAAAACAAACTGAGTATTTACGTTTCTGATAATTCAGACAATCTAGTACAAAGGGATACATTTTGTAAATACTCTCCTCTATTAGATCCGTTAAAGTATTTGACTGGTAAATATGACGTATCTGGAAACGGTTCTATTTTATTGCCTACATTTAATACAATCTCTTCTTTTCCTAAACTACAAGATAAAAATAATAGTGCCTATGTCGATTCATTTTTTACATACTTGTCTAGTCAGTTATTACATAATTATGGGTTTTTAAATAGTATTGATTATTATGGTTCTTTTATTTGCGAGCAAAATAAATTTATATATAATGTTGGTGATGACATTGATTATTTAAATGAAAGTGACTATTTTCATGAAACATGTAATACTCATTATACTATTGAAAACGACGAACATGCTAATATATTTAACATTGATTCGCGCACAAACAAAAGAAAGTTGGTTATTAATGATAAACTAGATAAAATTGATATTGACACATTTTTCAGCGAAGATTTCTCTCTGTTTGCTGTAAATAATTGCGATAAAGATGGTGTTTTGAATGACAACACTATAGAAAAAACACAACCGGTACAACCTGTACAAATTGTTGATTTAAGTGATGTTTGTATTTATAATTATCCTGTAAAGAAATCATCGTCGGTATCCTCTTCTTCTACATTTAGCTCCAAATCTTCAAATACTTCTATTGACAGTGATGATGAAGCGGAGAATGATGAAGAATACGATTCTGACGCTAGTTTAAATAATGATGATGATAATGATGGTACGAGTGATGACGATGAAAGCAGTTGTGAGAGCGATGATGAGGATGTATTCTGTTCTATTTTCAATTTTCCAGTACAGATGATTGCTTTGGAGAAATGCGAAAATACGTTGGATTATTTGATGGAAAATAATTCATTAAAAGACCATGAATGGACATCTTGCTTGTTTCAAACAATTATTAGTTTGTCTGTATTTCAAAAAACCTTTTCTTTTACTCATAACGATCTACATACAAATAATATAATGTATATACCGACTGAAAAACAGTTTTTGTATTATACATTTAACCAGACAACTTACAAGGTTCCAACTTATGGTAAAATATACAAAATTATCGATTTTGGGCGAGCCATTTACAAGTTTCAAGGACAAATTATGTGTAGCGACAGTTTTCATCCCAAGGGGGACGCCGCATCACAATATAACTGCGATCCCTATCTTGATGAGAATAAACCCCGATTAGAACCGAATCCTAGTTTTGATTTATGTAGATTGGCGTGTTGTTTATATGATCATTTTGTGGAAGATATATTTGAAGCAGAAGAAATCTTAAAGAAGAACAAACTTGCCCGATTAGTAGGTTCATGGTTGATGGATGATAAGGATAGGAACATATTATATAAAAACAGTGGCGAAGAGAGATATCCGGAATTTAAATTATATAAGATGATTGCCAGAACCATTCATAAAGCTATTCCAGTAGAACAATTGGAAAATGATATCTTTAAGAAATATGTAACAAGTAAGAAAAAACTGAACAAAAGCGCAAAAGTTATGAATTTAGATGCTATTCCTAATTTACAATAATTTTAATTGTAGTAGAGAGATTATGGCAAATAAATGATAAAATATCACAAATAAAAATAATTTATTGTTATCTAATAAATTATTTTTTGTATTCAATCTCTCAGTTATATCCATATTATTCTATCTATTGAATCTATAATTAAAAAGCAGGATTATCTACAAAAGCCATTGTTGTTTTTCCCCCACCAGTTTTCACACTATTGGTATCAAACTGAGAATACAAATATATTCCTACCACTGAGGCACTATAAACGAATAGAGACTCTTTCACGACCACTTTTAACGGTTTCTTATCATCATCAGAAGCAAATTTCATTTCTACAAATTTAAATAGAAAGAATACTGTCGATATGGCTAAAGCATATATAAAGACTTCTGTCATTTACATTAACTTGAAAGAAAGTTTATGTAAATTTAACGAATTATATGTCATACTTTTTCCAAAAGCATTAAGTATAAAGTTTTGTCATACTTTTTCCAAAAGTATTAAGTATTAAGTATCTATGTTTTGCTATACTTTTCCCAAAAGTATAAAGTATTAAGTATTAAGTATCTAGGTCAATATTTCAATTTCCTCTAGACCAATAGGAATCTTGTTTGTTTCCGTTGGCTTTTCTAAATCATGTACATCTATATCTGTTAATTTTATTTTTTCACCTATTTTTATTCTATCTTCCTCTTCTTCCTCTTCCTCTTCCATCTTTCTAGCCTCTGCTCTTTCCTGACTTATTTGCTCTAATCTCTCTACTGTTTTTGGTGCAGCAATATCCTCTATTTTATTATCTGTTCCAATGGCTTTATCAATGTCATTAAATTGAATTTTACCATTGTCTTTATTGGATTCGTCTGATATATTACCCATTCCTTCCAACGGATCTATTTTTAAATCTTCCTCTCCTTCCAATTGTTTATTCGAATTAGAATCTTCATCACCATCTTCATCACCATCTTCATCGCCCTTTGTTTTATCATCAGCTGCTAATTCCTCTTCTACTGGTTCAGTGGAAATAATCTCCTCGCTTTCTTCGACTTGAACATCGTCCTCAATGGTCTCATCTAAATATACTTTCAAAATGTTTTCTACTGGAATATTCTCTCGAATAGAATTTAAAATTTGCTCTCTCACTATCATTTCCAATTCGCGATTATGTTTCTGTATTTGAAGAGGACCGACATTTTTCTCAAACAAATAAATATTGGTATATATCTTTCTCGCAGTATTGATATACACTTTATGAACAAAATCATTGAGTGAAGGTACATTTATGTCAATCTTTTTCTGTTGATTTCCTACACGCATACAAGTTAAGCTTTTTAACTGAATAATATGAACACAACTAATTAAGTCGTTTAAATAACCACAATTGCTTTTTTCAACAATTCGCTTTGTTTCCTCTTCTACAATAGTTGGATTCCATTTGGGAATTCTTGCTAGGAAATTCTGATAAGTCATCAAATATTTCTCTGTTTCGTCGTTTTCCTGACATAGTTTCCAAGACTCGTCAAATATAGATTTAAATCCCTCGATGATCAAAGGGGTAAAAATATTAATTAGGCGAGCACACCATTCATTTCTAGACTCTTGTAGGCTTGATACAGAATAGTCGTCCATTTACATAAAAGAAATATTTTCTAAAGAGTAATCTAAACGCTTTAATAGAAAATGTAATATACACGACATTAATAAACGCTCTTCTCTAAATTCCTTCTTTATCTTTTGAATAAATACTAAATATTCATACTTTTTGATTTCTTCTATTTTCATATCTTTGATATATTCTACTAAATCCAAGGCACTATACCCCTTCTCATAAAGAATATCACTTATTTCTTGTACTTCTTTCTCTTTTATTTTTTCGAATTCCCCCTTAAATTTCGTCTTTTTTTGTTTCTCTTGTTTTATATTGGAAAAACTTTCATTTAGATGAAATCGATGTAAATTGACCTCTTTGCCATTTACAACTGGTACCGGTATGAATACCTCACAAAAACGTGACAAAATTGGCTTCAATAGTTTATATTTGTCATCTACAATAATGAAAAATCTTGTCGAATGACTAAATAGCTCGATACATCGCCTCAAGGCAGATTGCGCGTCAATCGTCAGTTTATCAGCGTTTAATAAGATGATACTTTTAAAGATACTGCCTTCTTGTAAGTCAATGTTCGTTCTAGCAAAAAATTTCAACTCTTCTCTAATAAATTTGATGCCTTTTCCATGCGCACAATTGACAATCATGACATATTTTTTCATATAATTAGGTTCATCACTATACACCTTTTTCAAGAAATCGAATAATACTGCTTTTTTACCTGAACCGGACGACCCATGAAATATTAAGTTGGGTATTTTTTTATTCTCAATAAAATTATCCAATTTTGTGGTAATATTTTCATGAATAGTTAATGACATGAATATTACATTATTTATGTCATTATATTTAATACTTTTTTCGTTATTCTATATTATAATTTTTCTAAGTTTATAATAAAATACATATGAAATATTTAATTTATGAGTTATTTAGTGGTGTCGGTTTTTGTAATCAATTATTTTCACTAGAAACTGCTATTTATTTAGCTAATATTACTAGTCGCAAGCTGATATTATTAATAAAAAATCCATTATGCCATTGTGGTAGAGCATCATGGGATTATGGACATTTTTTAGATTATTTTTCAGATAATTATAAGCAATTTTTACCTTGCGGTATAGATGTATATTATAAAGTTATTCCTGAAAATATTAAAAATATAATAAACTCAGTCGAATGTAATAAGTTAGACATTCCAAATAGTTTTTCATCAGTTGTATTCGTAGATTCACAGTATAATATGGATAAATATAAAGAAGATATAACATTGTTTTGTAATGGACGTAATCATTTAATAATGGATTTTGATAAATTTGATAATGAATATATTTACATTAATAAAAGTAATGCGTCTAGATGTTTTTACAATTTTTATACAAACAAAGAACGATATATATTAATGTCAAATATATGTAATTCATTAAGTAAATTAAATACAAATATTACAGTAAATTTTGTTAATATAGATAATAAATACGATATATCTATTCATTTGAGATTAGGTGACTATCACAAAACACAAGATGTTGTAAATACAAATTCCTCCAGATATTCTAATAATTTGATATCTATTATAGATAAATTACCAAATAATAAATTACCAAATAATAATATATTAATTATGTGTGACAGAAAAGATGCTGACATAATAATATTATTGAAAGATAAATATACTGTTACATTTGCTGATGAATTAATAAAACCATCAGGAAATCCAATTATAGATTTTCTTATGGAAAAAAATATGTGTGAAAAAAGTAAATATTTTATAGGAACCTCAGGAAGTACTGTTAGCAATTATATAAACTACCTATTTTATCTATCAAATAAAACGTTTCATTTATATAGTAATAAAGATTTATCAACTAAAAATTGTGACAAATATTCATGGAATATAAATAACATACAAGGTCATCCAATTTCATGGACCATATTTTGGGAAGATAATATATACCAAAATATATAATATATAAAACAAATTCGATTTAAAATTATTAGTCGTAAATAATTATATAAATATGTCTAATTGTTATAGTGGAACGTTTGTTACAAAAACCAATGGTCATACTATATGCCTTTATACAAATAAATGTAAGGGTGTGTTTAATAAAGTCCATGGAATTCTATATGATATGTTTAAAAATACAGAAAAATGTATTGGAATAATATATGATGATTATAATACTGATCAGAATATTTTAAATACATTGAAAAGCATTCATCCAAGTATGAATATTTTTTTCGTTGCCCCTAGAAGAAATACAGTAGCATTAGACGATAAGAAACTTTTTTGCGAGAGAACATATAATTTGGATTTTGTACCTCAGTATATAAAAAATATACATGAATCTGAAAATATAGATGATACCGAATTATTATATATTAAACATAGAGGATCTTCAGAAGCATTAGATGTTAGATTATTACCAAAAATAGATATTCTAAGTTGTAGTATTGATACTAATTATATCATACAGCAAAATGTATCTAATCCTCATTTAATTGACAATACAAGATATAAATTGCGAACATACGTGATATTATTTAACAAAAAAATGTATGCTAGTAAGCATTATCGTGGCAATTTGGCTACAAAAGAATTGGATATATCCAATATGAACTGCGATGATGCAAAACACATGAATATTATTCATCAAACATCACATACAAAGTATCTATTATCAGACAATATAGAATGTAACGATGAAATATTTAATGATATATTATTATCTTATTCTAAATTAAAGAAGGTATATATTTCTGAAATTGAAAATATTGATAATAATCAATATGTTATTCTTGGTTTAGATTATGTTATAAATAATGATAAAAAGGCATTTCTTATTGAAATAAATCACCGACCTAATTTTAGTTTTCCAGCTGTTATAACAAATAATGTAGATATACCTGTTCTAGTAGATACGTATAAATTGTTAATCACGAATACAATTGTTGATACAAGTTTCATTTGTATTGAATAATAAAATATTATGACTAAAATATTATGAATAACATAATATTTTATTTACCTATATTGTCATCATAAACTTTTATAATGAAGTAAAACTATATGATAAAAATCGTCTGATAATCCCTCTCTAAAATGTATATGGTCCGTGCCTTGGAATATCATTAATCCACCAGCATTACAATCCATCTCAATACACTCCTCCTTAGGTGGTGTAAAATCGCTGCGACCTTTATGTTTAACTGATTGTTTCACCTTGTGTAGATAAATAGGCCATTTGGATCGTTCCGGTTTATTTATAAGAAAAGATACGGTATATTCGCAATCAGCTCTATCTGTATGGGCTGGTAAATCAGAGTCTTTTACATATGCCGATAAATAAGTATATGTCGGTATTAATTTCTTGCCCACTATTTTCTCAATCAAGGGCAATACCTCATAATGTAGCAATCTTGACATTGGTTCGTTATGTGACTTGAATCGATTTGATTGTTTATCACCCAATACATAAGCACCATTGACAATATTTGTAGAATAATATTTTTGACAAATTACTAGAGCATTTTTATTTAATACATTTTCAACTATGGTTGGATTATATTCATCAAATATATATGTCTTTTGTAAATTATCCTCATTTAAAGCGGAATTATCATTTTCATTCAATATATCTATTATATTGCCTTTCATGACATCTATGATAGGAGGACTGCGACTGTTCATATATTCAAGTACTGTATTTTTAAAATAATCAAAATCGCCCTTCATTACGTAATTAAAACTGTTTAAACCCATCCATCTCGCGCGAATTTTATCTTGCTTAAATAATTTCAATACAGTATCATAGGTTTCCTTATAGTTTTCAGGTATCATATGTACATCATCCTTATTATCAGTATTCAATGATGACTCTATGGTACTATCTAACAGATGATTGTCTATAGATGTAATATCAGTAATTAATTCTATTGGCAAATATAAACTATTCGTATCGTCTTTTTCTCTCACGTAAATATTTAAAATGTATGTTTCATCGTCGTTCATATTATATAACGTATGTTCCATATCCATATCTCTAGTCATTTTGGAATTATATAACATATTATCATAAATTAATATAGTATTCTTATTACAACCAATTGTTTCATTTATACGATTAAATTTGATTGTCATTGTATTATTCAATGGTATTGTAATAGTATATACACGCTGCCCCCTTTTTTCAGTATATTTCTTTCCATTTTCACATGTAATATCATATGCCTCCATAAATGGTCCATGTACTTGTGTTGGACCATATTTAAATATATTCATATTTTCAAAAAAACAAGATTGAATACCAATCGCATCTTCTATTTTATGTATTGTCTCTGTGAATTTATCATTTCCAATCCAACAATTCATATATTTTGACGATGATTTTGTAAAATCACAATTGTCTATTATTTGTTTACATTCATATTCAGTTAGAACTTCATCTGCTTTATATATGTGTTTCTTTTCAGACACTTTGGTAAATTTCTCTCTTAATTTCGTCAATTGTCTATATTTATATAATGATTGTTCTTGTTCATTAGTGATTGATGTTGGTGATGTAACATTGAATACATTAGTTTCTATAGACAGATTGTTTTGATTTTTGCTATAATAACCAGGGTTAAACTCTGAATATATTTTCTTTGATCGACATTCTTTGAACCATAAATTAAATGCGTATTTCTCTCCTTTTATTACTGGCGTACCTGCGTGTTCAGACATTGGATGCTTTATATTTGTACCAGGATATGTATTTTCAAATAGTAACATTTTACCCATCTTGGGAAAAACATCAATATTCAATCGAGTCATTCGTGTTGAACCACCTTCTTCTACGTCATTTAAATATACTAGGGCCGTTTTTAAACGAGCACCACCATTCTTCATACAACGCAATGTTTTTTCAGAACCATCGTGTTCCCAACTATCGTAATGGTTTCGATACTCTGCTAATGTATCGTAATATATTACTTGAAATGCTTCCGCGTTTTCTAAAGGCATGCCAACTATTTTGGCTATTTTCTCTCCTATTCTTTTTGTAATTTCATCATGATCATGTTGTATCCACGCATTCTGACTGGTTCTACCACTAGATTCTACTCCTATTTTACCACAACTTACTAAACTTTTTTTCATCGATGGTTTTGAAATATTAATCATATGTTCGCATTCTTCTCGCGTTAAACAATTATCCAATGTTGCTACAAATGGCTCCTTATTATGAGTAACTATTTCACTTGTCGCCGTTTCATCTGTCATTTTAAACAATAATATAAGAAATGTTTATATTATTGTTTCTATTTAACTATTTAATAATCGAATGGATAATAAGCACTTAATAACTGCCCAAACTCTTGGTGTAAGGATTCTCTTTGAATGCGGTCAATATATCCGGGTTGATTCTCTCGCAGTCCTGGCAATTATCATAATATTGAGGCATGTTGATTTTTCCATAAGTTTCCATTGAAGGTATGGTATTGTTAATACTTCCATTGCCATTTCTTATCATAGCTCTGTTATTATTTCTATCCGCTTCGTTTTTATCTATTTGAATATGTTGCTCGTTATTCAAAACGGCCATACCACCTTGATTCGGACGGTTTCTATAAGTCTTATTGACATTGTTGCGCTGATTGTATGCCGCGTTATAAAGTGCTACACCAGTATTCATTCCACCATCACCGTAATATTCCGTGTTTGTCGTATCTCTCTCCTGCTCTACCGATTGTTGCTCTGATACTTTGTATCCACCATCGCGTTGTCCCTCCACGTTCAAGTGATTGTTATCGAGTAATCCTACAGTCGTCTCTTTTATTGTGGTTGGTGCGCGATCGGCAGGATTGAATACCGGTGGCGCATTGACCGTCATTTGAACATTACCAGTAGGATTGATGTTTCCAATCACGTTTTCTTTTCTAGAGGGTCTTAAAATATCCATAATAGGTGCTACAGCTGCCTTCATGAATCCATTTACTATACCGAAACCATGATCATTTTGAACAGTAGATCTATTATTGGGCAATGATTTATATCCACCTATGCCATAATCGCCTGCGCTTGCTGCTCCAGCCCCTTTTGCAGAAGGATTCGCAATGGGATTGGATTCTAATTGAGGTCGTTTAGGTTGTTGATGCTCTCCTGGTGTATACATTTTTGTTCCAGATGTATTTGAATCTCCACCAAAATATTGTCTTGATGTTGTAGATCTATTTACGTCTTTATCTACTTGGATTGCTCTCGATGTCTGACCCTTTTCTAGACCTGTCGTCGTCAACCATCTATCAGGAGTATTGATAAAATAAGTATCTGGTAAATATTTCTCTACCTTTCCTTGTGTCTCTTGTGTAGCTGGCGCATTATTGTAATAATGAGCTGGACCTTCGTGATTCTCTAATCCATAGGTCAATTTAGGATTGGTTTCGCTACGTAATTGATCCACGTTTCTATCGACCCATTTCTCTCTGGCGGCCATACCGGAATTGAACCCCATTTGTCCTTCTGTGCCGTAACCAGCATCTAGTCCAGGTCCCACTTTCTGTTCATCCCATAATTTTACATTTGCCATCTTTGAACCAGGCATCACTCTTGATTGATAAAAATCACTTTGATTTGGAGCACCATGAGAATAACGAATATCCTTTTGTGGCGTAAAGAGAGGCGCTTGCTCCTGTTTTCTTATTTGCTGACTTCCAGAACCAATCATATTATCTAAAACAGTCTCAGATATATTTGGATCTTGAGTGCTTCCGCGAATCTTTCCACCGAAAAAAGGGGCCATATTATTATGCTTGAAATTAGATTTGTTTATATCATCACCAGTTAAGCTCTTGAACTCGTTTGTTTTTGATACATTTCCAAACTGATCCGGACCATTTTTATATTCCTGATAAATAGATGGTTTAAAATAACGATCAGTCACTGTATTTGGGTCACGATACATATTTGGATTGTTATTATTTACCGGTGCGGTTTTTGGATAATTAATGGGCAATGGCTCGGAATTTGGTAATGAATTTGCGGGCTTACCCATGCTTTCATAACCTTCTTTTTTATCTTCTTGATTGGATGCTACATATAATCCTCCTAATGCTATTAATGGTACTGCTAATTCCATATTTGTATATATATGTTATATAAATATTTTTATATGACATAATACGATATGATATGATAACGATTTAATTTTTTTTCTGGAATGGTCTCGTTAAAATGGTCTCGTTAGACTGGTCCGCAAGTGTTGGTCGTGGAACAATTATTGACATTGCCTCCTGCGCCAAATCCTGAAAATGAATTTGCTGCTAAAACATTGTTATTGTTAGAAGATATACAAGGAGCCTTTGCCACGAAATAATCTTTTTCTAAAATGCGCGTATCTAAATTGTTCTGAAAAGGAATGCATGTATTTTCTTGTGGGTCCAATGGAAGAATATAATTGTGATTTTGTTCTAAATCTCTATACCACCAAGCCGGATTCGTCACTCTTGATTGTTCCGTAAATGGATTACAAGTTGGGTATTGAACTGGTGACGTATTTACCTCTGCCTTTTTAAAATTATTACTTTCGCAATCTTTTGTTAAAGGACGTGTTAGACCTAATAAATCGCTCTCTAAATTAATACTATTGGTCTGTAAATTAGCGCCCCATTGTTCCATGCGAATATGAGGATCATCCATGAAACAAGGGTTGGCTCCCCATCCTGGCTTGTTCAACATATATCTTCCAGTTCCGGTGGATTCTTGTAATTGTTTTTTTATTCTACATGGGTCGTCATTGAATCGTGTAAAGGACATTGTTCTACTTATATATCTATTATATTTTTATTCTTATGTATTTCTGTTTTTATTCCTGTTTTTTCATAATTAAGAATTATTATTAATTATTTATGAAAAATATGGTTTGTATATTATTGTAACTATAATGATTTATGATGGAGTAATCTAAGTGAAAGGCATCAGAGTACCATTTCTATATGCAACTATATCACCTTGATTCGTTCCAGTAGTAATAATTATTGTCGATGAATTTGCCTCAATTGTTGTTGAGCTTGAACCATTATTTAAATAGTATGATTGTCCATTTAATAATGTAATTACAGTTCCTTGAGCAGCTGTTGTAGCATGAATCGTAATAGTTAAGTCTGTACCACTGATTACTGAAGTTTGCGAACTGTTTAAAGTAATATCACTTGTAATTTCTGTGGTCAGCGCAATTGAACTCGCATTTAAAGTGCCATTAACCGTTAAACCAGTTAATGTACCAACACTTGTAATTGCTGATTGGGCAGCATCTGTGACAGTAGCAGCAGTAGCAGCAGAACCATCAATACTTCCTACAATAGTATCATTAACCGTTAAACCAGTTAATG